>Ga0209536_100001322_pt1 | contig 41225 bp, 38 predicted proteins | sample DeeMarSeWOR28_12_FD_187461 | JGI IMG/M metagenome (GOLD analysis project Ga0209536, IMG submission 187461) | Marine sediment microbial communities from White Oak River estuary, North Carolina - WOR-2-8_12 (SPAdes) (version 2) | ecosystem: Environmental > Aquatic > Marine > Intertidal zone >...
CAGGGCCCCGGCAAGCGTGGCCATTTTCGATGACATTTTGACCACAGGCGCCACGGCCGACGCCATGGCGCGGACCCTGAGGTCAGCCGGAGCGGACCAAGTGGAAGTCTGGGCTGTCGCCCGCTCGCCCGGTGCGCGGCTCAGACGCCGGCGAAGGCGAAATGCAGCACCAGGCCCAGAAAAATGACCATTCCGAAAATGTTGTTGTCCAGAAACGCCCGGAAGCAGTCATCTGGCAGTCGGTTCCGGATCAGTGCCTGTTGACGCATCGCCAATGCGGCCGCCGCGACGAGACCGGTGAAATACCAAATGCCCAGGCCTTCGATCAGGCCGGTGGCCGCCAGCAGCAGCAGGGCGCCCAGATGGGCGGAGGCTACGGCGAGCCTGTCCCAGCGGCCGAAAAGAATCGCGGTGGAGCGGACGCCTATTCGGAGATCGTCATCGCGGTCGACCATGGCGTACATGGTGTCGTAGGCGACCGCCCAGAGGACGACGGCAGCAAACATCAGCCAGCCCGTGACCGGAACGCCCCCGGTCTCTGCAGCGAAAGACATGGGCACCGACCACCCGAACGCGGCCCCCAGATAGAACTGGGGCAGGGACGTGAACCTCTTCAGAAAAGGATAGCTGGCGGCCATCACGCCGCCCACCAGGGACAAAAGAATTGTCAGGGTATTCAGCTGGAGGACCAGAATGAACGCGATCAGCGCCAGAGTCGCCGAGACAGCAAGTGCCTCGAGGGCCGTGATTTCTCTTGTGGCCAGCGGCCGATCCCGGGTTCTGGCGACGTGAGGATCGATGTTCCGGTCCGCAAAGTCGTTGATGGCGCAACCGGCGGATCGCATCAGGAATACGCCGGCAACGAATATTACGAGGACCTTGGGATCCGGATGGCCGTCGCCGGCGAGCCACAGTGCCCACAGGGTGGGCCACAGGAGCAGCAGGGTGCCGATCGGCCGGTGGAACCGGATCAGGCGCAGATATGCCCTGATTCGCGCTGACAGCAAAGACGAGGCGCCCCCCGTCAGGGGCGGCATCAAGGTTCTCCCAAGCTGGCCAGGCCGGGCAGAAAAATCTCGTAAACCAGAATCGGGGATTCGCTTATCAGGAAGATCGATCGCCGGCTCCACATCTTGCCCGGCGAAATATCCGTTTTCTCCAGTGCGTCACGAACCAGGGGATGATTGTCCGGCAGGACGGCGAACTCGAATGGCGTGCGTTTTACATCGGTACGATCGGCCAGCGCTTCGCCCAGCGGCTTGTGACCGAGACGACCGAGCCACGGATGTCGTGCGAGCGTCTCCGGCGGCATGCGAGTACAGGCAAAAACCAGCGGCGTGCCCTGGGATGAAATTCTCACCTTCCGGACACGGACCCGCCCGGCCGCGGATCCCAGCAAGCTGACATCCTCATCAGCGGACTGCTCCCAGTCCTCGCCGAGAACTTCCAGGTTGAGATCCCTGCCGCCGATCCGCCGGAGCCTCCGCGTAAGGGAGCCGCTGTGCTCCAGCCATTCGCGCAGTTCCGCGTCCCCGTGTAATTCACTGACGGACTCGACGGTCTCCCAGTTGGCGTCCGCTCTCTTTGTCGCGTGGACAGACTCCATACAATACGCCGACTCGATCTGCCATGGCGCCGAATGCGCGGGAGGAAAATTATACGTGACCTGATCCAGTGCGGATAAGGTTGCCCGACTCACACCTGTCCGTAGCGGGCGGCGTCGCCGATCCAGCGACCGAGGATGCCGGCAATGGAATCTGCATGAGACGACAGCAGCCGATCAGCGACCGCCCTGACTTCGGGAAGCATGCCCCTGTCCCGCATGAGGTCCGCTACGCGCATCTGCATGACTCCCGTCTGGCGGGTTCCGAGGACCTCACCCGGTCCCCGAAGGTGCAGGTCTTCTTCGGCGATCCGGAAGCCGTCGTTGGTCTCCCGCAGCACCCGGAGTCTGCGCTCCGCAGAATTATTGAGTGGCGGCTCATACATCAGCACGCAGCTGGAATCTGCGCTGCCGCGGCCGACCCGGCCACGAAGCTGGTGGAGCTGGGCGAGACCCATCCTCTCCGAATTCTCGATAATCATGAGGCTGGCGTTGGGAACATCGACCCCCACTTCAATCACCGTCGTGGCGACCAGTAGCTGAATCTCCCCCGCCTTGAAACGATCCATGACGGCCTGCTTTTCCGGCGCTTTCATGCGGCCGTGCACGAGACCCACCGAGACATCGGGCAGCGAAGCCGCCAGGGCCGCCGCCGTCTCCTCCGCAGCCTGGCACTGCAGGACATCGGATTCCTCGATCAGCGGACAGACCCAGTAGGCTTGTTTCCCGGATTCACAGGCCAGCCGGACCCTTTCGAGGACCTCGGCTCGTCTCGGAGCCGGTACCACGACGGTGGTGACCGTGCCCCGCCCCGGAGGCAGTTCGTCGATGCTGGAAGTGTCCAGATCTGCGTAGCTGGACATGGCCAGCGTCCTGGGAATAGGGGTGGCGGTCATGACCAGCTGGTGAGGCCGGGTTCCATCGGCGCCGCCTTTTTCAGTCAGCGCGAGACGCTGATGAACCCCGAAACGATGTTGTTCATCGATGACTGCAAGGCCCAGCCGCGCGAACTCCACGCCGGCCTGAAACAACGCATGGGTGCCGACAATGACAGAAGCCTGGCCGCCGGCGATCTCTTCCAGGGCCTTGCGCCTGGCTTTCGCCGTCAATCTTCCCGTCAGCCAGGTGACGCCCACGCCCAGAGGTGAAAGCCAGTTCTCCAGGGTCCGAAAATGCTGCTCGGCGAGCAGCTCGGTGGGGGCCATGACCGCAGCCTGGAAACCCGCATCCGCGGCAACGACTGCGGCGGCCGCGGCGACGACGGTCTTCCCCGAGCCCACATCCCCCTGGACAAGACGCAGCATCGGCTTGTCCTCGGACATGTCCGCAAGGATGTCTTCCAGAACCCGGTTCTGGGCACCCGTGAGTTCGAATGGCAGGGCGTCAAGAAAGCGCTCCAGCAGGCCGCTTCCGCCGCGAAGGCGGGGCGCTCGGTGGGATCGTATCCGGCCTCGCAGCAGCCGCAGGCTCAGGTGATGCGCCAGCAGCTCCTCGAACGCCAGGCGCCGCTGTGCCGGGTGGCGTCCGTCCTCGAGCAATTCCAGAGAAGCCCCTGCAGGAGGCCGATGAACGTAGCCGAGGGCGTCCACCAGCGGCGGAAACTCGAGCTGGTCGCGAACCGACTTCGGCAGAAGATCGGCGGGCGGGTCAGCCGACAGCCTGAGCAGGGCCTGGTCGACGAGCCGGCGGATCCGCCCCTGCTGAAGCCCCTCGGTGGATGGGTATACAGGGGTGTAGGTGTCCTCCAGCGGCGGGCCGGAGTCTGAAGCCAGACGTCGATATTCCGGATGGACCATCTCCATCCCGGAGACACCCTGTCGCACCTCTCCGAAACAGCGCAGGCGGGTGCCCCGTTTCAGGCCTTCAGTCTGGGATCTCGAGAAATGGAAGAAGCGCAGCAACAGACTGCCAGTGCCGTCGGAGATACTGCACAACATCATGCGCCGGCGACGGAAAACCACTTCGGTCAGATCGACGCGCCCCTCCACGGTGATCCGCATGCCTGGTCTCAAGGCTCCCAGCTCCACCAGTCTGGTGCGATCCTCGTAACGAATAGGCAACAGGAACAGCAGGTCCTGAACGGTGGAAACACCCAGCCGGCGCAGCCTGTCCGCCATTGCCGGCCCGACGCCGGGGATGACCGTTACCGGTTCCGGGGCAACGGCCGAGGGCTCGGCCGGTGGTATCGAGTCGGTCAAGAGTTCAGCCGGGCCTCAGGGCCGCATGATCGCGTCGATCTCGACTCTCGCCCCCCGCGGGAGGGCTGCCACCTGAACGGCGGCTCTGGCGGGATAAGGCGAGGAAAAGCGGCTTGCCATCACTTCGTTGACAAGACCGAAATCGGCCAGATCGACCAGGTAAACGGTCAGCTTGACGATATCGTCCAGGTCGCCGTTTGCGGCCTGCGCCACGGCCCGGAGATTGTCGAAAATCTGTTCGATTTGCTGCCGGGTATCACCCTCCACCATTTCCATCGTGGAAGGCACAAGGGGAATCTGTCCGGACAGATATACGGTGCCATCCGCCTCGACAGCCTGGGAATACGTTCCGATGGCGGCGGGGGCCTGGTCCGTGGAGATGGGTCGGTGTGGCATGGTCGTCAACCTCGATGGTCCCGAGAGAATAATGGCGTCAGGTACCGGTCCGGCTGACGCTGAGCACCTCGGACATGGTCCGTATGCTTCTCAGCACCCGGTCCAGATGCGCCGTGTCCTTCACCTGCAGCAGGAAAGTGATGGAGGACGTGTCACCGTCTCTCTCCACCACCGAAACATGCTCGATGTTGGTCTGCGTGGCGGAAATGTTGGCCGCCACGGCCGCCAGCACACCCAGCTGGTTATGGACCTCCACCCGGATCTCGACCATGAAGGTGCGATCCAGCTCCTTTTCCCAGTGCACCGGGATCCATTTGTCCGGCTGCTTCCGGAATTCCGACAGGTTGCCGCAGCCGTCCCGATGAATGACAAGCCCCCTGCCCGCGCTCAGATAACCAAAGATGGTGTCACCGGGGACCGGGTGACAGCACCTGCCGTAGCTCACCACCATACCCTCTGTGCCCGCTATCGCGAGGGCGGAAGGTTTGCCTGTCTTTTGTTCCTCGCTGCTGGCTGGAACCAGGTGGCGCGCCACCAGGGTTGCCATGCGCTGCCCGAGTCCGATCTGCTCGTACAGCTGTTCCTTGGTGTCGAGCCCCAGCTGATCGAGAGTCGCCTGCATGGTTTCCTTCGGCACCTTGCGGACCGTCAGAGAGTAGTCCCGGAGCACGTTATCCAGAAGACGCTTGCCCAGCTCCTGGGCCTCCCCTCGCCTGAGGTTCTTGAGATAACTTCTGATGGCGGTACGGGCTTTGGCCGTTACCACGAAGTTGACCCAGGCCGGATTGGGTTTGGCGCCCTTCGAGGTAATGATCTGAACGGTCTGTCCGTTCTTGAGCGGCGTCCGCAGTGGGACGGGACGGCGGTCCACCCGCGCCGCCACGCATCGGTTGCCGACGCCCGTGTGAACTGCATAGGCAAAATCGACGCAGGTGGCTCCCCGGGGCAGCCTCAAGATGTCGCCTTTCGGCGTGAACACATAGACCTTGTCCGGATACAGGTCGATTTTTACGCTTTCGAGAAATTCTTCCGAGGTGCCGCTTTCCTGCATTTCCATCAGGTGCTGCAGCCACTCTCGCGCTCTTGCCTGCGGCGTCGAGCTGTGCCTGTCGCCGAGCTTGTACATCCAGTGCGCCGCGATGCCGGATTCCGCAATCCGGTCCATGTCCTCGGTGCGAATCTGCACTTCGACCGGGACGCCCCCGGGACCGAAGAGGGTCGTATGAAGCGACTGGTATCCGTTGACCCGAGGTATCGCGATATAGTCCTTGAACCGGCCGGGCATGGGTTTGTAGCACTTGTGAACGAGTCCGAGGCTCCGGTAACACTCGTCGACGGAGTTGACGACGATGCGCAGCCCGTAAACGTCAGCGATCTCGGCCAGAGATCGTTTCTTGTCGCGCATCTTCCTGTAGATGCTGTAAAGGTGTTTTTCGCGAGCCTCCACGACACCCGGGATCTCGGCGTCTTTCAAAGTCTCGTTGAAGCGTTTACGAATTCTCTCCAGAACCTGTCTCTGGGCCCGTCCCCGTCGCATCGAGCGTTCGAGGACACGATAGCGATGGGGGTAAAGGGCGCGGAATCCCAGGTCCTCAAGTTCCAGCTTGATGGAGTTCATCCCGAGCCGTAGCGCGATGGGCGCGTAGATCTCCAGCGTCTCCCGGGCGATACGCCGCCGCTTGCCGGGGGGCATCACCCACAACGTCCGCATGTTATGGGTCCGGTCCGCCAGCTTGACCAGAATGACGCGGATGTCGCCGACCATCGCCAGGAGCATCTTTCTGAAACTCTCGGCCTGGGCTTCGGCCCGGCTGCGGAACTCGATCTGATCGAGCTTGCTTACGCCATCCACAAGTTCCGCCACTTCCTCCCCGAAGCGGTCCGCCAGCTGGTCCTTGTCGATACCGGTATCCTCGATGACGTCGTGCAATAACGCCGCCATGAGTGTCTGAGAATCCAGGCGCAGATCAGCCAGGATATCCGCCACGGAAACCGGGTGAGAGATATACGGCTCTCCGGTCTTCCTTTTCTGACCCTGGTGGGCCTCGGCAGCGAAGTGGTATGCGTCGAGTACGAGGGCTACCTGCTCCGGCGGCAGGTAGCCCTGAATTTTCTTGACCAGGCCGTCAAGGCCGATAGCGCGCTTCCGGGTCGGCAGGCGGGCCAGAATGGAAGCGGCGTAATCCATGGGCGGGACTCGGGAGGCGGGTCAGTCTCCCAGAGAGGGTATGGGTCGGGGACTCAGTTCCTCGGTCCCCGGTATCTGGTCCTCGGCGCCCGGCTCTTCCAGCTGATCCGGCTCGTTGAGGATCTCGGCATCGATCCGGCCTTCAGCAATTTCCCGGAGGGCCATGACGGTGGGCTTGTCGTTTTCCCACTCCAGGCCGGTAGGCGCACCGTTGGAAAGCTGGCGTGCCCGCTTGGAAGCGATGAGTACCAGCTCGAACAGGTTGTCCACCTTCTGCATGCAGTCTTCTACTGTGATTCGCGCCATCGTCAGTATCTCTTTCCGTATTGATGCCTGTTTCTAAGGCAGAGCCCTGAAATTCTACAGGACGAATAGGTGGTTAGGCCATAACCAGCTCGATCCGGCGGCGGCATGCCGGGTGATCCGTCCGCAAGCTCTCCCCCTCGCCCCGCAGGATGCATCTGAGGTCCTCCGTCGCCTCGTCGAAGCTGTCATTGACAACGGCATAGTCGAATTCCGACCAGTGAGTCATCTCGTCTTTCGCCTCTCCAAGGCGCCGCCTGATCGTGTCCTCGCTGTCGGTGCTTCGGCCCCGCAGGCGTTTCTCCAGCTCGGTCAGGGACGGTGGCAGAACGAAAATGGACAGGCAGTCGGGGCGATTTCCCCGAACCTGTCGGGCGCCCTGCCAGTCGATTTCCAGGAGCACGTCGTAACCGGCGTCCGTCAGCCTGGAAACCTCCGCCCGGGATGTTCCGTACCGATTGCCGAAAACAGTGGCGTGCTCGAGGAACGCGCCGTCGGCAACCATGTTCTCGAACCTGTGCGGGGAGACGAAGTAGTAGTCACGCCCGTCCACTTCGCCGTCTCGCGCCTCGCGCGTGGTGTAGGAAATGGAAAATCGGACTCCCGAAACGCTGTCCAGCAGCGCCTTGACGAGAGAAGTCTTGCCGGCCCCGGACGGTGCCGATATGACTACCAGCCTCCCCTGCCCCGAACTGCCGCCGGGCTGACCGCCGTTGCCCTTCATTCCAGATTCTGTATCTGCTCGCGCATCTGCTCGATAAGGACCTTGAGCTCCACGGCAATGCGCGTGCTGTCCTGATCCACCGATTTCGAAGCCAGCGTATTGGCTTCGCGATTGAGTTCCTGCATCAGGAAATCCAGGCGGCGGCCTACCGCGCCGCCGCTGTCGAGGATCGCGCGTACTTCCGCCACGTGCCCATCGAGCCGATCGAGTTCCTCGTCCACGTCCATCTTCTGCACCATGAGGACGATCTCCTGCTCCAGTCGTTCGGAATCCACTTCCGTTTCCAGCTGGGCCAGTCGCTCGAGCGTTCTGTCCCTCAAAGCGCTCCGGATCTCCGGCAGCCTCGCCCGTGCCCGCTCCACCAGCGTCGCTATGGTCGTGCAGCGGTCCAGCAAAAGCTCGGCAAGGCGGCCGCCTTCGTTCTCGCGGGCGGCGACCAGCTCTGCCAGGGCTTCGTCCAGAAGGCTGGCGGCCGATTCCTGCGCCGGGCCCGCATCACGCTCCGGGTCCTCTACCGCCCGGGGCCACCGCAGAACGTCCAGCGGGTTCACGGGCGCTGTTTCGGGGAAGTGAGCCCCCACGTCCCGCACGCCCGCGGCCAGCTGCGACAGGACGGTTGAATTGATTTTCAGCGGGGGAAGCGCGTCCTCATTCCAGCGCAGTCGCAGACCGCACTCGATCTTGCCGCGTTTCAGATGTCTGGAGACGATTTTTCTCAGCTCGGTCTCCAGCGGCCGGATCTCTTCCGGCAGCCGCCAGGATATTTCCAGATATCGGTGATTGACTGAACGAAGTTCCCAGGAGAGCGTGCCCCAGTCGCTTTGTTTCTCGCGCCGGGCAAAGCCGGTCATGCTACGGATCATGGGTTGCGTGCACCTCGCCGGCGAAGATGGGCTACGAAGCCCATGCGTAAAACAGGAGTGCGCCTTATACTCGTGCCTCCCGCGGCCATGGGCCCGGCTAGTCTAGCAAACCACAGGTGGGGTTTTGCGGTACGAAACAGCAGAAATCAGTCTCGTGGGACACCGGGAACAGAACCAGGACCGGGTGGCCGTGGTGCGCAATGAGAGCACCGCATTCCTCATCGTCGTTGACGGCATGGGCGGACATGCGCAAGGGGAGAGAGCGGCGGTAGTGGCGCGAGAGTCTTTCATTCGCAGTTTCGATGAAGCGAGCGGGGATGTGGCGGATCCGCAGCTTTTCATCTCCGAGGCCATCAGCCGGGCCCACGATGCCGTGTCGGCCATCGGCGAAGGCCGTTCCGTGGAGCACAAGCCCAGGGCGACTTGCGCGATATGTCTGGTGATCGGTAGTGACGCCTGGTGGGGGCACGTGGGGGACTCCAGGGTTTATGTGCTACGGGATGGCATGGTTCTCAATCGCACGCGGGATCACAGTCATGTGGAGCTGCTGCTCCGGGAGGGTTTGATCAGCGAGGACGAGATTCCCGGCCATCCCATGCGGCACTACGTAGAGTGCTGTTTGGGCGGCGAATCGGCCCTTCCAAGGGCGGATTCCGATGCGACCGCCAAGAATTTCCGTGCCGGCGATACGCTTCTGGTCTGCTCGGATGGTCTGTGGTCCGGCGTATCCGACGACGTGATCGGGAAAACGAGCCGGACGACGGCAGATGTTTCCGCTTGGCTGGATATGTTGTCCGACAACGCCGTGACCGCCAACGCACCTTACAGTGATAACACCAGCGCTGCAGCGCTGCGCTTTATCGTCGACTGAGCCGGCGGGCGCGAACGCGGCAGACCGCTGGGTTCCAGAAAGGAGAGGCACATGCGACCAAGCGGCCGACGTCCGGATGAACTCCGGCCGGTCAAGATGACCCGCAATTTCACGCGCCACGCCGAAGGTTCCGTGCTCACCGAGTTCGGTGGCACCATCGTGCTGTGCACGGCCAGCGTGGACAATCGAGTTCCGGCGTTTCTGAGGGGATCAGGTTCCGGCTGGGTGACCGGGGAATACGGGATGCTCCCCAGGTCTACTCACACACGCAGCGGCCGGGAAGCCGTGCGTGGTCGTCAGGGGGGGCGCACACAGGAAATCCAGAGGCTCATAGGACGCTCACTCCGGGCCGTCACCGACCTGACGGCGCTTGGTGAGATGACCATCACTCTGGACTGCGACGTATTGCAGGCGGATGGAGGCACCAGGACGGCAGCTATCACGGGGGCCTATGTGGCCCTGGTGGATGCGGTGAGGCATCTGCGGAAAAGAAACACCATCACCCGGGATCCGGTCCACGGGCAGGTGGCAGCTGTTTCCGTAGGCATCTACAAGGGCGAACCTGTTCTGGATCTGGATTACGCCGAAGACTCGGAAGCGGAAACCGACATGAATGTCGTCATGAACGATGCCGGCGCCTTTGTCGAACTCCAGGGCACAGCGGAAGGGCATGCCTTCAGAAGAGACGAACTGGAGACGATGCTCGATCTCGCCGCCTCTGGCGCCTCACGACTCATCGAAGTCCAGCGGCAGGTACTGGCGGGTGATACGGGCTGACAACATGGAAAGGCTGTTCGTTCTGGCCTCGAACAACCGCGGCAAAGTGGACGAGATCAATCGCCTGCTGTCCGAAACGTCGGTTCGTGTGGTGCCCCAGTCGGACTTCGGGGTCGCCGCCGTGGAAGAAACCGGCCGAACTTTCGTGGAGAACGCAATTCTCAAGGCACGCGAAGCCAGCCGGGTGGCGGCCTTACCGGCGATTGCGGACGACTCCGGGCTGGAGGTCGACGCCCTGGGAGGCGCACCGGGAGTCAGATCCTCACGGTTCGCCGGCGAGCAGGCCAGTGATGCAGATAACAATCGGCGCCTGCTGGAACTCCTGGAGAACGTTTCCGGGGAACAGCGTGCCGCCCGGTTCCGATGCGTCATGGTCTGCCTTCGTCACGAGAATGACCCCTCCCCCATCATCTGCGAAGGAACGTGGGAAGGATCGATTGTGTGCCGGCCTTCCGGGTCAGGCGGGTTCGGTTACGATCCCCTGTTTCGTCCGGAAGGGAGCGACAAAACCGCAGCGGAACTTTCCGGCGCCGAAAAAGACCGTGCAAGCCACCGGGGCATGGCCCTGCGCCAGCTAGTGCGAATGCTTCAAGGGGAGTGAGTTGATCGACGCGGCTTCCCCTGCCCAGGGTGCGGCGACGCGATCGGTAAAGCTCGAGCAGCCGCCCGTTGGTCTCTATGTCCATCTGCCCTGGTGCGTAAAAAAGTGTCCATATTGCGATTTCAACTCCCATGAACTTCGCGGCGCGCTTCCGGAGGCGGATTACCGGCGCGCGCTGATAGAGGATCTGACCCGGGAATACTCCGGCGCGCCTTTCACCGAAGTCCGTTCCGTCTTTTTTGGCGGCGGCACACCCAGCCTTTTCCCGGCGGCCACGATAGAATCCTGTCTGCAGTGGCTCGACGACAGGGGCCTGCTGGCTTCCGGCGCGGAAGTCACCCTGGAGGCGAATCCCGGGACTCTGGAGAAAGGCTCATTCGCGGCCTTCGCCGCCGCCGGGATCAACCGGGTTTCTCTGGGCGTCCAGAGTTTCAGCGACCGGAGCCTGCAGCGTCTTGGGCGTATCCATGACGCCGGCGAAGCGTGGCGGGCAATTGATGACATCAACGGGGCCGGCATAGGGCGATTCAACCTGGACCTGATGTACGGCCTACCCGACCAGACGCCGGACGAGGCCTTCGGTGACCTGGCCGCGGCCCTGTCCGCCGAGCCTTCCCATATCTCCCACTATCAGCTCACAATCGAACCCAATACCCTGTTTCACGCACGGCCGCCGCCGCTCCCCGGGGACGATTCCATCTGGGAGGCTCATCTCCGGTGTTCGGCCCTGCTCGCCGAGCGCGGTTACCGAAGGTATGAGGTGTCCGCGTACGCGCTCCCCGGTTTCGAGTGCATTCACAACCTGAATTACTGGAGATTCGGTGACTACATAGGCGTGGGCGCCGGCGCTCACGGCAAGCGCACATTCCCCACCCAAGATCGGGTCGTGCGTACCGTCAGAACGCGCCATCCGTCCGCCTATATGGGCGGACTCCCCGTGGTCCAGGAGAGCAGAGAGATCCCGGCCGCCGACCGGGTCTTCGAATTCATGCTGAACGCGACGAGATTGACCGGAGGCTTCGATGATCGATTGTTCGAGAGCACGACCGGACAGCCCATAGGGTCAGTGGCGCCGCGACTCCGGGAAGCAGTGAATCTTGGTCTTCTGGAGCGGATGGGGCCCCGGGGCTGGCGACCTACAGATCGCGGGCAGAGGTTCCTCAATGACCTGCAGGTTCTTTTTCTGCCGGACGACGCCTGATCCGGCCGCAATCTCTCCTGCCGGAATGCGCTCCTGCACCGGGCGGATCGGGTGGAAAGGGGTGGCCGGCCGGAAAATCGCTTCTTATACACAGCAGGGCGGTTATTCGCCCGGGCGTCTGGCACCGAGTTCTCCATCGGCGCCTGCCGGAGTCACCCGAAGCGCCTCAATTGCTATATTAATCAGTAAGTTGACTAACATGGTCGGAAATTCGCCAATCCGTATCTGACACTATGATTACCGCTGGATGAATTCCGGATGGCCGAGTTATGCACAGGCTTGTCCACAATTTCTGTGGATAATCCGGAAATAGGTTTGTCAACACGGACTTAGTGGCGAGAAGGTCAAGTAATTCCTTAACAGAGGGGGGGTCGTCTTCTGAGACCGGGTCGCCGCTACCCGCGGGGCGGACGGTGTTTTTCACGCCCTCCCCCGGCTTGTGTGTCAGGCATCTAGTCGGTATCATGCGCGGCCTTTTCCCCGGCCTGCTGGCAAACGGCCAGGAGACAACCATGAAAGCGGATACGCATCCCAAATATCAGGAAATCAAGGTCGTCTGCAGCTGCGGTAACAGCTTCACGACTCGCTCGACTCTGGACGAGGAACTGCACATCGAAGTGTGTTCCAAATGTCATCCGTTCTATACCGGCAAGCAGAAGATCATTGACGCCGGTGGACGCGTGGACAAGTTCCGTCGCAAATACGGGCTCGGCTCCAGCTGAACTCCTCAGGACGGCGAGATGAAACAGGGGCGCCTCGCGGCGCCCCGTTCGTTTTCCGGTGGCTGTTTCTGCGCTGTCAATCAGTGGACAGCTGACTTATAATTTTCGGGCTCGTCTGGAAGGTATTTCCTGTCCCGTCGTTCATCGAATCCGGCCCGCCTGGGCTTCCTTGCCGGGACTCCGGGTCTCGTGCGAGCCTTCCGACGGTGCCGGTGCCCGGGCGCCGGTCGACAAGAATCAAGCAATAGCAAGAAAAGGTGAAAACGCGATGAGCCAAAAATCCTTCAAGCTCGTCAACGAAGAGGGCGGCTCCACGACCGAACTTCCGGTCAGGCAGGGGACGATCGGCCCCGGCGTCATGGATATAGGTCGACTTTATCGGGAGCAGGGTGTTTTCACGTTCGATCCCGGTTTCGTGGCGACGGCCAGTTGCGAGAGCAAAATCACCTTCATCGACGGTGAGAAGGGCGTTCTGCTGTATCGCGGATACCCGGTCGAGCAGCTGGCCAAGCACAGCAACTTCCTGGAAGTTTGTTACCTGTTGCTGAAGGGCGAACTGCCCAACGCCCGGGAGCTGGACGAGTTTTCAGCTTCGATTCTGCATCACACGATGATCAACGAAACGCTGTTGCGTTTCTTCAATGGTTTCCACTACAACGCCCATCCGATGGCGATGGTGTCCGGAGTGGTCGGATCCATGTCCGCTTTTTACCACGACTCCATGGATATCAAGAATCCGGAGCACAGGGAGATTTTTGCCCACCGGATCATTGCCAAGATGCCCACGATTTCGGCGGCTGCCTACAAGCATTCGGTGGGCCAGCCTTTCGTTTATCCACGCAATGATCTGGACTACTGCTCGAACCTTCTGCACATGTTCTTTGCAGTTCCCTGCGAGGATTACGAAGTCGACCCGGTGGCGGCGGAGGCGCTGGATCTGCTCTTTATCCTGCATGCGGACCATGAGCAGAATTGCAGCACGTCCACGGTCAGACTGGCGGGTAGTTCGGGAGCCAATCCCTACGCGGCGATTGCTGCCGGCGTATCGGCCCTCTGGGGTCCTGCCCACGGGGGCGCCAATGAGGCCGTCCTGAAGATGCTGGAACAGATCGGCACGCCGGACGCGATTCCCAAGTACATCGCCAAGGCCAAGGATCGGGACGATCCTTTCCGCCTCATGGGTTTCGGCCATCGGGTCTACAAGAATTTCGACCCGCGGGCCACGATCATTCGCGAGATGTGCCACAAGGTCCTCGACAAGCTCGGTCGCACCGATACCCCCCTGTTCGAACTGGCCCTCCGGCTGGAGGAAATCGCGCTCGAGGATCAGTACTTCGTGGAGAAGAAGCTGTATCCCAACGTGGATTTCTATTCCGGCATCATCTACAAGGCCCTGGGAATGCCCATGTCCATGTTCACGGTGATGTTTGCTATCGCCCGCAGCGTGGGATGGGTTGCACATTGGCAGGAGATGATCGCGGATCCGGCGCGCCGGATCGGGCGGCCCCGGCAGCTCTACAACGGACCCGCTCTCCGGGACTACACGGAAATCAGCGACCGTCCCTGAGCGACGTCCTAAACGCCGATCAGCTCCGACAGTTCGGCAAGGCGGGCCCGACGCATGGGCCGGCCATCGACGGGGCATGTCGGCGGCTGCCGGATAGACGCCATAGGAAAAACCACGATCTCGACGGTCACGTCGCCGGCCATGAAGCGATAAGCCGGCATATTCTCCGTTCGTTCCGACGTGTATCGCACGCGTCTCTCGGCGATATCATAAGGAATTCGGTTCTCGAGGAGCCGCATAGCAATGTTTTCCGGCGTGTCGGCGAAAACGTGCAGGCTGACGTCACTGTTTTCGGTGACGGCACCGGTTAGCACCGGGCCCACAAGTCGCGGCTGAAATCCTTCGAAGAGCCGCATCGCGCGAATTGCAGTGGTGCGCAAACGCTGCAGATGGGCTTCGTAGAGCCCGCCTCCGAAAAGTCGTTGCTGTTCCGTCAGGGCAGCGGCAATTTCATCGTTGCCCGGCAGGCTCGACCGTTCACGTGCCCCAAGTCTTTCGGCAGCCTTGCGCTTGGCCAGCCGATAATCCTTGACCCCCTGCTCGCGCATGATCCGGGCCGCTTCATTCGCCACCTGGGTCCGCAGGTGGCTGGCCTTGTTCGATTGTCTTCGCGCCATGACCGATTTTCCGAGCTTTCGTCGCCGATCAGAACAGCGGCTCGGTCTGCTCCTCCGGTTCGTAAGGCGATGGCGCGTCTTCTTCGTCTCGTTCCGGCACATGATCGACCCGGAAAGTCTCGAAAATCGCGTCGCCGTCGTTTGCGCGGGCAACCCGACCTGTTTCCGGGGATATGCGCACCGTAACCAGGCCGGACGGCTTCGGCGGGATGCGCTCGGGCATTCCCTTCAGAGCGTCTCCCATGAAATCGATCCAGATAGGCAGCGCTGTCCGGCTGCCCTCTTCCCTGGCTCCCAGACTCTGTTCTTCGTCGAATCCGACCCAAACCGTCGCGACCAGATCGGCGTTGAACCCGCTGAACCAGGCGTCACGTCGCTCGTTGGTCGTGCCCGTTTTGCCCGAAAGATCGGATCGGCCCAGGCTCATGGCCCGTCTCCCGGTGCCGCGCCTGATAACGTCGCGCATCATATCCGCGATCAGATAGGCATTCTGACGGCTGATGACGGGCTCGGCGTACTCGACGGCGACAAGATTCAGTTCCGGCTCGTCTTCGGAGCCGAATCCGGCCTCTCTGTCCCGCTCCTCCTGTTCCAGCGCGCGATCTTCGCAGGTTGCGCAGGCCACCAGCGGATCGGCCTCTTCGATCACCTCTCCCACGCTGTTCCTGACGCTCTGTATAAAATACGCAGGCACCCGATAACCGCCGTTAGCGAAGACGGTGTAGGCGGCGGCGATGTCCAGGGGCGCGAGATTGATGCTACCCAGGGCCAGTGACAGGTCTCGCGGCATGATCGATTCGGGGATCCCGAAGTCCCTGATGTGCCTGATCGCCGGTCCCACCCCTGTCGATCTCAGTACCCGGATCGAGACCAGGTTCCGCGAGCGCACCAGCGCCTCCCGAAGCCGGGTCGGCCCATAAAACCGCTGGCTGTAGTTCTCGGGCCGCCAGGTATCTTCCAAAGTGGCGTCCTCGAACACCACCGGCGCATCGTTCACGATGGACGCGGCAGTGAAACCGTTTTCCAGGGCGGCAGAATAAATAAAGGGTTTAAACGATGAACCAGGCTGACGTTTGGCCTGAGTCGCCCGGTTGTACTTGCTGGCCTGAAAGTCGAAGCCGCCGGCCAGCGCAACAACCGCACCATCTATTGGATCCAGCGCGACGATGGCGCCCTGGGCGTCCGGGGTCTGGCCGAGAGACCAACCCCCGTCGGCAGTTCGCAGAAGCTCGACAATCTGCCCCGGGGACAACACGTCTGCCACGGCTTCCGGCGCCGGACCCCTCAGATTCACCTCGATATAGGGGCGGGCCCATTTGACGGCTTCAAGATCCAGGACAATCTGCTCACCATCGTTCAGCGTGACCCTGGCCCCAGTCTCGTCCACGGCGGTGACCAGCGCCGGCCGCATTCCGGGGCTTGTCCTGACTGCGGAGAGTATGGATTCCGGGTCTCCGTCTTCCGTGGGCCAATCCACGATGGCCAGCGGGCCACGGTATCCGTGCCGCCGGTCGTACTCGATCAGTCCCTTGCGCAATGCTGATAAGGCGTGCACCTGAAGGCGACTGTCGACGGTAGTCGTCACCTGATACCCCGCCGTATAGGCTTCGGGACCATAACGCTCCAGCATGTACTGGCGCGCCATTTCGCCCACGTAGGGCGCATCCACCTCGACGGTGGGGCCGTGAACCATCGACTTCATCGGCTCCGCGTTCGCCTGCTGGAAACTTGCCTGGTCGATGTATCCCGTTTCCAGCATTCGTCTGAGGACATAGGCTCGGCGGCTGAGTGCTCGATCGGGGCTGGAAACAGGGTTGTCCCGCGAAGGCGCCTTCGGCAGGCCGGCAATCGTCGCGGCTTCGGCCAGAGTCAGATCATGGACGCTCTTGCCGAAATAGACCTCTGCGGCGGCGCCTACGCCATAAGCTCGCTGGCCGAGAAAAATCTTGTTCAGATAAAGAGTCAGAATCTCCTGCTTGCTGAGCTGACGTTCTATTCGCAGGGCGAGGAAGATTTCCCGGACTTTGCGAGAAATCGTTTTTTCCCGTGTCAGGAAGAAGTTTCTTGCTACCTGCATGGTGATGGTTCCGCCCCCCTGGGCGCGTTCCCCGGTCACCGCGAGGGCGAAGGTGGCTCGCAGCAGGCCCTGATAATCCACTCCCGGGTGATGGTAGAAACGGTCGTCCTCGGCTGCGAGAAAGGCTTCCTGAATCACATCCGGAATGTCGCGGAATTCCAGCGGTATCCGCCGCTGCTCACCATATTCAGCCAGCAGCAACCCATCCCGCGTATATACGCGCAGCGGTACCTGAAGCTGGACCTGCTTGAGTGAGTCAACCGCAGGCAGGCTGGGCGCCACATAGTAATACGCGCCTATCGCGGCGATGCCGACGATGGCAATAAGCGCGAGAACCAATATCGCCGCGGCGTATAAAGTGCGGAACAGGAGAGTCATCAAAAATGCGCGCGGGTTTTCTTGCCTTGCCCGGAGCGGGTGTGCATATTACCACCGAACCGAAAAGGCAAACCTGTCGAAAGGCGGGGACGCAAAGCTACCGATCTAAGGGAGATTCCTAGGATGGCGGGGCCACCGAATTGCGCGCATTCTGACATATTCGAACCGACCAGCCGGAGACTGACTCGAGAGTCCGCTCCTCGGAAAATATTTATGCGCGGATCGTGCTTCCGTGCCCGCGAGCACGCCTTTTCATGCCCGGACGGGCGCAATTATTTCCCCTGCAATTACCGAAGCCTCGCCGCTGGGAATCATGGTCTTTGTCCGGACCGTGAATGGAGTCACGTTTTATTTAACCGATAATTGCTATACAGATAATTGCAATACTTAAGACATTATTCTATCTTCCGATGCCAAGCTGCGGACCTAAAAGGAAATTCAAGTGCTTCTCGCCAGGAAGAATCGGCCGCTTTTAGGACTTGACATAACGACGTCCTCGGTCAAGCTGATCGAATTGGGCCGCAGCGGTGATCAGTACCGCGTCGAGGCCTATGCGGCCGAGGCGACACCGCCGAATTCGGTCAATGAAAAGGCCGTTGTGGATCCGACGAGCGTCGGAGAGGCCATTCGTCGTGCCGTCAAACGGGCCGGAGCCCGAAGTCGGGAATGCGCCATCGCCATCAGCGGGGACGCGGCGATCACGAAAATCATCCAGATGCCTTCCACGCTCAACGAGAACGAACTCGAGGGCCAGGTGGAACTGCAGGCCGATCAGTACATCCCCTTCCCGATGGAAGAGGTCAGCTACGACTTCGAGGTCCTGGGGCCCACCGAGCACGATCCCGACATGCAGGATGTTCTGCTGGTCGCGACCAGGACCGAGAACGTGGAGCAGCGTCAGGCGGCTGTCGAAAGCGGCGGCCTCAAAGCGAAGATTGTGGACGTAGAGGCCTTCGCCCTGGAGGCGGCCTGCCGCTTGCTCAAGCACCAGATGCCGGACCAGGGCTCGGGACACAACGTGGCGGTCGTCGATTTCGGGGCCAGCAGCACCACGTTCAGCGTCCTGCGCGATCTCAAGGTTGTCTACACGCGCGACTTTGCCTTCGGCGGACAGCAGCTGACCGAAGAGATCATGCGTACCTACGGGCTCAGTCTCGAGGACGCCGGCCGCGCCAAGAAAGAGGGCGGTCTGCCGAGTAATTACGAGCCGGAGGTCCTGGATCCGTTCATCGACGACATGACCCAGCAGGTCAGTCGTTCCCTTCAGTTTTTTCTGGCCTCCGGTAGCGGAAGGGAGCAGCCGGACCAGATTCTGGTTTGTGGTGGATGCGCCAATATTCCCGGTGTCGCTGATGTGATAGGGAGTCGCGTGGGAATTCCGACGGAAGTGGGTAACCCCCTGGGCGACATGAAACTGTCGTCCCGCGCTCGATCCTCCGGCGTGATGAAAGATGCCACGGCGCTTCTGACTGCGTGTGGCCTGGCCCTGAGGAGCTTCGACTGACATGCCCCGCATTAACCTCCTCCCCTGGCGCGAGGAACAACGGAAGCAGCGTCAAAGAAATTTCGCCGTCGCGGCGGTGGTGGCCATCGTCGCCGCCGGCCTGGTGACTCTGCTGGCGAGTCTCTATCTGCAGGGCCGCATCGATCATCAAAATGCCCGTAACCAGCGGCTCGAGCAGGAAATCGCCCGACTGGACAGGCTGATCGAGGAGATCGCCAGCCTGGAGCGTCAGAAGGATCGGTTGCTGGCGAGAATGGAGATCATCGAGGAGCTCCAGCGCCGCCGCCCGGAGAGCGTGCACCTCTTCGACCAGCTGGTGCGTACGCTTCCGGACGGAGTTTTCTATTCCCAGGTCCAGCAGACGGTTAACCGGATAGAACTGGACGGCACGGCCGAGTCCAGCACTCGCGTGTCCGCGCTGATGAGGAATATCGAAGCCTCCCCCTGGCTGAAGTCCCCGGCGCTGGAAGTCGTCGAAGCGAAGGAAGACAAGACCTCCGGCATCCGGCGCAGCAACTTCCGCGTCGCGGCGCGCCAGGTCACCATGGATGCAGAGGAAGTCGGGGAGGCGGCGCCATGAGACAATTCTTCGAGGATCTGCGTTCCCTCGACATGAACGATGTGGGTCGCTGGCCCTTCCTTTTCCGCGCCCTGACGATAGGCATCATCTTCGTCGCGGTGACGGCGGGTGCCGTTTATTACTTCGTCATCAAACAGAAGATGCCCGTGCTCGAGGCGGCACAGGCCCAGGAGCAGCAGCTCAGGGGCGCTTTCGAGCTGAAGCAGCGCAAGGCCGCCAATTTCGACGCCTATAAGGCACAACTGGCCGAAATCGAGGAGTCTTTTGGCGCGATGCTGCGGCAGCTGCCTGGAAAAACAGAGGTCCCCAGCCTGCTGGTGGACATTTCTCAGACCGGGCTTGCGGCAGGCCTGGAGGAAGAGCTGTTCCGCCCGCAGGGTGAACTGGTTCGGGAATTCTATGCGGAGTTGCCTATCACGATCCGCCTGAGCGGCACCTATCACGAGCTGGCTCGCTTCGTCAGCGACGTTGCAGCATTACCGAGAATCGTCACCATTCATGACGTCTCGCTCAAGAAGCAGAAAGACGGTGCCGGCGGCGATCTGGTGATGGATCTGACGGCCAAGACCTACCGCTATCTGGAAGAGGGCGAGGAACAATCATGATCGGACGTCGCACAGGGCTGCTGATTGTTGCGGCGCTTTCCGGCGCCGGTCTTGCCGGATGCGGTCAGGACATGTCCGATCTGGAAGCATATATCGCCGAGGTGAACGCGCGACCAGGCGGGCGAATCGAACCGTTGCCGGTTATCGAGCCGTACCAATCTTTCACTTACGACGCCTACGACATGCGGGCGCCTTTCACTCCTGACGAGCCCATGGCGCAGGGAGGGGCCGACGGCGGGGAGCTTGGTCTTCGCCCGGATGCCCGCAGAGCCCGCGAATACCTTGAACAGTTTCCGCTGGACACCCTGGAAATGGTGGGAACCCTCACAATCGAGGGCGGCTACTACGGGCTGGTCCAGACAATGGACAATCTCGTTCACAGGGTGCAGGTAGGCAATTACATCGGCCAGAACGACGGCCGGATCGTAGCGATAGACGACACCGAAATTCGTGTCGTCGAGATCGTCCCGGACGGTATCGGTGGATACATGGAGCGGTCCGCCACCATTGGTCTGGGAGAAAACTGATGACTCTGGGAGTACAGGGCATGACGCGCAACTACGTGGCGACCAACAGTGATCGTCGGAATATGGGGCTCAAAGGGCGGCTGCGCGCACTGTTGGCATTGTTGCCGCTGACATTGCTTGCGACGGCGGCCTCGGCGCAGAGCGCCGGGCTCAGTCTGAACGCCGTGGACGTCAGCGCGCAGGCCGGCGAGCGCGTCGTGATTTACCTGCGGATGAGCGGCGATGCTCCGGAGCCGCTGAGCTTCGCAATCGACAATCCCGCGCGGATCTCCCTGGACCTTCCCAACACCAGCATGGCTCTGGCTTCCAGGAGGACCGTTGTCAAAGAAGGCCCGCTGGACACGGTGGTGGCGGCGGAGGCCCAGGGCCGAACACGAGTCGTGTTGAACATGGATTACATGGTGCCCTACGAGACCCGCGTTGAAGGCGATACCATCGTCGTCACTCTCGGGGGCTCCGCGGCCAGCGCACCGGCGGCGCCGACATTTGCGGCCGAGCCCGCCGCACCTGCTGCGGCTGGCGCCCGGGCGATTACCGATGTGGATTTCCGTCGCACCGAGGACGGCGGCGGCCGGGTAATCGTCTCGCTCACCGATCCCAATACCGAGGTCGATATGCGTGAGCAGGGCGGCAATCTGGTCGTTGACTTCCGCAAGACGGATCTGCCGACCAACCTGCGGCGCCGTCTTGATGTGCTGGATTTCGCCACGCCCATCACCACCATTGACAGCGTTCGGGCTGGCGAAGGCGCCCGTCTCATCGTGGCGGCTACCGGTGACTACGAACACATTGCCTACCAGGCCGACGAAGTCTTTACGCTCGAGGTCCGTCCTGTCGTCAAGGAACCGCAGGAACTGGTCGGCATCTACGACGAGGGCAAGGAATACACTGGACAGCGTCTGACGCTGAATTTCCAGGATATCGAGACCCGCGCCGTTCTCCAGCTGCTGGCCGAGGTCAGCGGGCTGAATATGGTCGTCAGCGACACCGTCACGGGCAACGTCACGCTGAGGCTTCGTAACGTACCCTGGGATCAGGCGCTGGATATCGTGCTGGCGACCCGGGGACTGGACAGCCGCAAGATCGACAACGTGATCATGGTGGCGCCCGCCGACGAGATTGCCGCCCGGGAACGCAGGGACCTGGAAGCGAGACAGCAGCTCCAGGAGCTGACTCCCCTCCGTTCCGATTACATTCAGGTCAACTATGCCAAGGCCAGCGAGCTGGCGGCTCTGATCCAGACCGGCGGCGAGAACTCGCTTCTCTCCGATCGCGGCAGCGTCAGCATCGACGAGCGGACCAATACCCTCCTCGTCTACGACACGGCGGAGAGACTGGCCGATATCCGGGAGCTGGTTCAGACGCTGGACATTCCCGTCAAGCAGGTTCTGATCGAGTCCCGAATCGTCGTCGTCAACGACGATTTCAGTCGCGATCTGGGCGTTCGCATGGGCGTCACGTACGTCACGGACGACGGCACCGATGGCCTGATATCCGTCACCGGCAGCGGCAGTGGTTCGGACACCATCGTTCAATCCGGTATCGAAAACATCAACGACACGGGCAACCCGTTCCCGGTCGCTGTTCCGCCGATCGGTGAGCGATACAACGTCAATCTGCCCATCGACAACCCGGCTGGTCGGCTCGCCCTGGCGATCCTTGACTCGGATTATCTGATCGACCTGGAGCTGCAGGCAGCCCAGTCCGAAGGCAGGGGCGAGATCATCTCGACGCCGCGGGTGATCACGGCCAACCAGAAGGAAGCGTTGATCAAGCAGGGTGTCGAGATCCCGTACCAGGAATCGGCCTCCAGCGGCGCGACCTCGACCCAGTTCAAGGAAGCGGTCCTGAGCCTGAAGGTGACTCCGCAGATCACGCCGGATGATCGCATCATCATGGATCTGCAGGTCAACCAGGACAGCGTGGGCGAGTTCGTGCCCAGCGCAACCGGCGGCCTCGTTCCCAGTATCGACACCCGCGAGGTGGCGACCCAGGTGCTGGTCAACGACGGCGAGACAGTGGTTCTGGGCGGCATCTTCGAGACCGAGCGGCGGGAGACCATCAACAAGGTGCCGCTTCTTGGCGATATCCCCGGTGTTGGCCGGCTGTTCAAGAGCAACAGCGATATCTCCAACAAGGCGGAGCTGCTGATCTTCGTCACTCCCAAGATTCTCCGTGAGGGGAGCAACATCTACTGACGTGACCCACGTACGGAACATTTCGGATGGTATCTGACATGCAAAGATCGACACTCCTCTCGAGCTGGGTTCGCACCGGCGCCATGCTAGCCGCTCTCGCCATCGCGGGCTGCGGCGGTGGTGGCAGCGACGACACGATCCTCGTGCCGCCGGGCGACGGCGACGACGGTGGCACCGGGGCCGTCACGCAGGTCACGCTTTCCACGAGCAGCGCGCAGCTGCCTACCTCGGGCAATGCATCGGCGACCATTACTGCCGTCGTTCAGGATTCGAACAACGTGGTCGTGCCGGGCGCCACGGTGAATTTCACCTCTGACAGCGGCGTTCTCAGCGCCGGTTCCGTGACCACCGATGCAGGCGGCGCGGCGCAGACGGTCATCGGAGCCGGGGGAGACAGCACGCCGCGGACCATCACCGTGACGGCGACCTCCGAAGGGGTCAGCAACAGCATCGACGTGAGCCTGGTGAACGCCCAGTTGACGATCAACGGCCCCACCGAGGTGTTCGTTAACGTCATCACGGAATACGTGGTCCAGCTGTCGGACGAGTCCGGTAATCCCATTGCCGGCCAGACCGTGACGCTGGACTCCATCGCCGGCAACGAACTGGATTTCCGCCAGCGCACCACCAATTCTCAGGGCCAGGCGACCTTCCGGTACACCGCCTCCGAGTTCGGCCAGGACGAACTGGTGGCGACGGGCTTCGGCGAAACGACGTCGCTCGACATCGAGATCGGAATCGACATCGCGACGATCGGCCTGTTCACCAGCACGCCTACTCTGGGATCGGACGGAGTGGAGCGGGCGGACATCACGGCGATCGTGCAGGATTCCGGCGGTCGCGTCGTTTCCGGAGCCCTGGTGAGCATCAGCGCCGATACCGGCGACATCGCCCAGTCGGATCCCCAGACCGACCCGAACGGCCGGGTGGAGGCGACCCTGGGTACTGCCGGTAATCCAACCAACCGTGTTATTACGGTGACGGCCACCGCGGGCTTCGCCGAGCAGACGGTCACCGTGGAAGTGAAAGGCACCCGGATCGAGCTCAGCGGGCCGACCAATGTGGTCCTGAACGATCAGGTCCAGTACGTGGCGCGGCTGCTGGATTCCGGTGACAACGGGGTTGCGGGAGAGGCGGTGGAGTTCGTTTCCACCAACAACACGCTTTCTGCAGCCTCGGTGGTCACGGACAGCACCGGCGAGGCCACCGTCACGCTGACGGCGACAACGATAGGTGACGATACGCTGACCGCGACGGCGCTGGGCGAAGTGGCAGATGTCGCTCTCAACGTCAGCCAGGACGCTTTCGCTTTCGTAGCCCCGGCGGCCGATACGGAGATACCGCTGGGAGTGAATACCGGCGTGACCGTGGAGTGGCTGGTGGACGGAGCTCCGCAGACCGGCCAGACCGTCAACATCTTCACGACCCGGGGAACGCTGTCGGCCAACTCCGTGGTGCTGGACGGCAACGGGCGGGGCACGGTGCAGATCTCTTCGGCCAGCTCCGGGCGGGCGCTGCTGACCGCGGTGAACAGCGGCGGCTCGCAGATATCCCGTTCCGTCGAGTTCGTGGCGACCACGCCGACATCTCTTGACCTGCAGGCGAGCCGATTCATTGTCGCGCCGGGTGAACAGAGCACCATACGCGCGACGGTTCGCGACGCTAGCGGCAACCTGGTGAAGAATCAGTTCATCGAATTTATCCTGGATGACGTGACCGGCGGCGTTCTTTCTTCGGGCGGCGACATCACGAACAGCAACGGGCAGGCTGAGACCACGTATACGGCGGGCAGCACTGTCGGCGCCAGCGGCGCCGTGACGATCACGGCTAATGTGGTCAACAATCCAGCCGTCACGGATGCCGTGGAGTTGACCGTCGCCGGCCAGGAGGTGTTCATAAGCCTCGGGACCGGCAACACCCTGTTCGAGCCCGATCCCACTACCTACCAGCAACCCTGGACGGTTCTCGTCACCGACGTGGAAGGCGTCGGTGTGGCAGGGGCGCCGGTGGATGTCAGCGTGCTGTCCCTGCAGTACATCAAGGGTCAGTATGTCGCCGATCCGCTGAACAACCGCTGGGCTGCCCAGGAAGCAAATCGCTGTTTCGACGAGGACACCAAGTTCTGCAGCGGCTTCCAGGAACCGAACGGAGATCCGCGTTGTCGCAACGGCCGGCTGGACCCGGAGGAGGATGATCCTCTGATCGCCAACCCCACGGGCCCGCAGCAGGTCGGCGGTATCGGCAACAACTCCGGTTTCCTCGAGGCCGGTAACGTGGCGGCCCTGTCCTCCGGACAGCTGGTGACCAACGATGCCGGGCGTGCAGATTTCCGAATCACCTATGGCCAGAAATTCGGCAACTGGGTGAAGGTACGGCTGCGGGTGAGGACTGCGGTAGCGGGTACGGAATTCTCCGAGACAGCAGAGTTCGTGCTGCCGGTGACTGTGGACGACGTGGAACTGGACATCGACCCGCCGGGCGGTATAGCGAGTACCTGGGGGATTGGCGCGTCCTGCCAGGATACGAACTAGAATTCTCGGATCCTGTTGATACGTGCGGGCCGGTCCCTCGGGACTGGCCCGTGCTTTTTGTGGGACACTCTTTCTGCCGATGACCACAGGAAAAAACATTTTTCTCGTCGGACCGATGGGTGCCGGCAAGACCGCCGTGGGCCGGCAGCTCGCTCGGTCCCTGCACATGGCGTTCGTGGACAGCGACGCTGAAATCGAGAAACGAACGGGCGTCGATATCCCGTTTATATTCGAGAAAGAGGGCGAGGAGGGCTTCCGGCGAAGGGAAAGCACCGTCATACAGGATCTTTCCCGTCTCGAATCCGTGGTCATGGCTACCGGAGGCGGAGCCATACTCGATCCGGAGAATCGAGCCGCGTTGACCAGCCGGGGAACGGTTATTTATCTTCACGCCTCCGTGGGCCAGCAGCTGGCGCGAACACGACTTTCCGACAACCGGCCGCTTCTGCATACCGATGATCCGGCCGGGCGGCTCGAGGGCCTGATGGCCGTGAGGGAGCCCCTGTACCGGAAAATGGCCGACCTCGTGGTGGATACGGACGGACGAAAGGTGAAAGAAGTGGCCAGGGACATCCTGCGTCTCCTGGAACAGGAGTAGGTTTATGCCGCGAACAGACAGCCGCTCCATCCACATCAGCCTTCCCAGCGGAGACTATGACGTGCTGGTGGGGGCCGGGCTCGTCGATCGTTCGGAGTGCTTTGCGACAGACCTGATCGGTGCCGACGTGCTGATCGTCACCAACGAGACCGTGGCGCCGCTCTACCACGATCGCCTGCTAATGGCATTGGGCAGGCGCCGGGTCGAGGCCTGCGTGCTTCCTGATGGAGAGGAGTTCAAGACGCTGGAGACTTTTTCCCGCGTCATCGACGTACTGGTCCGCGCCAGGTTTCATCGGGACGTCACCGTAGTGGCGCTGGGCGGCGGCGTTATCGGCGACATTGCCGGTTTCGCGGCCGCCTGTTATCAGCGCGGCGTGGACGTTGTCCAGGTGCCGACGACTCTCCTGGCCCAGGTCGATGCCTCCGTCGGCGGCAAGACCGGTGTCAATCATCCGGGGGGCAAGAATCTTATTGGCGCATTCCATCAGCCCCGTCTGGTGGTGGCGGACGTGGCCACACTGGAGACGCTGCCGTCGCGGGAGTATCTGGCCGGCATGGCCGAGGTCGTAAAGTACGGTGCCGGTCTGGACGAGGAATTTTTTCTCTGGCTGGAGCAGAATGTGGATCGCCTGCTTCGCCGCGAGCCGGGTCCCCTGGTGGAGGCTGTTGCACGGTGCTGCGAATGCAAGGCCAGGATCGTGGAGCAGGACGAAAAAGAGGCCGGCCGGCGGGCTCTGCTCAATCTCGGCCATACCTTCGGCCACGCTTTCGAAGCGGCCATGGGCTACAGGGAGTGGTTGCACGGGGAGGCGGTCAGCGCGGGGATGGCCGTGGCGGCGCGACTGTCTGCAAAGCTCGGGCATCTTCCCGGGACGGACGCCGGTCGCATCATCGACCTGCTCGACCAGCTTGGCCTGCCCACGCGGCCTCCGGACCGACCGGCGTCGGAGATCATCGAGCTCATGGCCATGGACAAGAAGGTGCTTTCAGGACGCATGCGATTCGTGCTGTTGCGGGCCGTCGGGGATTCCTTCGTGACCGATGACGTGGCGCGAGAAGACGTGGAGTCAGCCTTGCAGGAGACGGGCGCGGAATGACGGAAGGCAACAGATCCCCCCGGCTGGCGCCCTACGCGGCCAGGGAGGCGCTGTCTCCCGGTCGAAGGATCGCAGAGCCGCCCCCGACACACCGCAGCGAGTTTCAGCGGGACCGGGATCGGGTGATTCACAGCACGGCCTTCAGGCGGCTCGTTTACAAGACCCAGGTTTTCGTCAACCATGAGGGTGATCTCTACCGGACCCGTCTGACCCACTCCCTCGAGGTAGCCCAGGTCGCGAGAACCGTGGCCGGGGCTCTCTGGCTCAACGAGTACCTCACGGAGGCGATCTGCCTTGCCCACGATCTGGGACACACGCCTTTCGGTCACGCCGGGCAGGATGCCCTGAATGCCTGCATGCGGGATTACGGCGGGTTCGAGCACAACCTGCAGTCGCTGCGGGTGGTGGATGAGCTGGAGGAAAAATACGCCGACTTTCCCGGACTCAATCTGATGTTCGAGACTCGCGAAGGCATTCTCAAGCACTGCTCGCGGCGACGGGCAAAGGAACTGGGCGAACTGGGCGAGCGTTTCCTGCAGGGACGTCAGCCCACCCTGGAAGCGCAGCTCGCCAACCTTGCCGACGAGATTGCCTACAACAGCCACGACGTGGATGACGGGTTGCGCGCCGGACTGCTGACCATCGACGAATTACGTAACGTTTCCATGTTCGAAAGGGCCTTTGCGGAGGCTCGGGCCGGCCACCCGGCGCTCGACGGAAGAAGGCTGATCCACGAAATTCTGCGGCGGCTTATCGGTTATCTGGTAGATGACCTGGTGGACGAATCCCGCGACAGGCTTGCAAAAGCGGCTCCGGCGGATCTGGAAGCAGTCAGGGCAAGCGAACGGCCGCTGATTGGTTTCAGCGGGGCGATGGAGTCCGAACACCGTCAGCTCAAGAAGTTTCTCCTGGACCGGCTCTACCGGCACCCGCGGGTGCTCCGGATGACCACCAAGGCGAAGAGGACGGTTCGAAAATTGTTCGAGACTTTCGCCGACGAGATCCGGCTCATGCCCCGGGAATTCGCCCAGGCCGCGGAAAAGGCGCAGCACGAGACGGGAGATGCGGGCAGGCTGCGGGTCGTGACCGACTATATCGCCGGCATGACGGATCGATACGCAATTCTGGAATACGAACGCCTGTTTTCCCCCGGCGAGCCCACGTAAGCCTGCCGTGCCGCGTGCTAGAATGCCGCCGCCTCAAATCGGGAGAAAGCGATGTCGAGCAGGGCCATACCTGCAGCAGAGCGGCTGATTTTCGCGCTGGATGTGCCCGACGCGGATGCCGCCAGGACGCTGGCGGAGAAGCTGGGGGACAGTGTCCGGTTCTATAAACTCGGCCTCGAATTGATGATGGCCGGCGGTTATTTCGAGCTCCTGGACTGGCTGGTGGAACGGGACAAGCGTGTCTTCGTCGATCTCAAATTCTTCGACGTTCCGGCGACCGTAGGCCGCGCCGTGGCGCGGCTCCGGAACCGGGGTGTCACGTTCGCCACGGTGCACGGCAACCAGTCGATCATGGAGGCGGCCGCGGAAGCCAAGGGTGACGTGGGGATTCTCGCCGTCACCGTCCTGACGAGCCTGGATCGGGGAGATCTGGACGACCTGGGATTCCGGTGCGACGTGGAGCAACTCGTGCTGTCCCGGGCCCGTCGTGCGCTGGAGGCCGGTTGTGACGGCGTGATTTCCTCGGGACTGGAGGCCCCGACCCTGAGGCGGTCCGTGGACGACCGGTTGATCGTGGTGACGCCGGGTATTCGACCCGTGGATAACCGGCCGGAGGATGATCAGAAACGGGTCGTCACCGTGCAGGAAGCCTTCGGCAACGGTGCGGACTACATCGTTGTCGGCAGGCCCATCCGGGACGCGGCAGACCCCCGCCTCGCGGCTGAATCGATCCAGGAGTCCATCGCAGGGGTATTCGGCCGGTGACCAGCTCTCTCAAAAACGATCTCTTGCTACGCGCTTTGCGACGTCAGCCAACGGAACGAACCCCGGTCTGGATGATGCGCCAGGCGGGACGATATCTGCCCGAATACATGAAGATCCGGCGGGAAGCCGGGAACTTCATGGCGCTGTGTACTAACCCGGAGCTGGCCTGCGAGGTGACCATGCAGCCCTTGCGCCGGTTCCCGCTGGACGCCGCGATTCTCTTCTCGGACATCCTGACCGTTCCTGACGCCATGGGTCTCGGACTGTACTTCGAGGCCGGGGAGGGCCCCCGCTTCGAAAGACCCGTGCGGAGCCGCGCGGATGTGGAAGCGCTCCGGGAGGTGGATCCCGAGGACGAACTGGGATACGTGACGAGCGCCGTCAGCCGGATTCGCAGGGAGCTGGACGGTACCGTTCCGCTCATCGGCTTCTCGGGTAGCCCGTGGACGGTTGCGACCTACATGGTGGAGGGCGGCAGCAGCAAAAACTACGGGATCATAAAGCGGATGCTCTACGACGATCCGGATTCCATGCATCTGCTGCTGGAGAAAGTGTCGCGCGTCACCCGAGATTACCTGAATGCCCAGATTGCCGCTGGCGCGCAGGCCATCATGATTTTCGATACGTGGGGCAGCGTGCTCACGCCCGCCAGCTATCGGGAGTTTTCGCTCAGATACATGAACAGGATCGTGGACGAACTCGATACGGGCAGCGGCGAGAACCGAATTCCGACCATCCTGTTCACCAAGGGGGCGGGCAGCCGTCTGGCAGAAATGTCGAGGAGCGGCTGTGACGCTCTTGGCGTGGACTGGACGACGGATCTGGCGGAAGCCAGGCGGCTCACCGGGGACAGCGTCGCATTGCAGGGAAATCTTGACCCCAGCGTCCTATACGCCGCGCCGGAGATCATTCGCCGGGAGGTTTCATCGGTTCTCGACAGTTTCGGGCGCGGCCACGGTCACGTTTTCAACCTCGGCCACGGCATAGCGCCGGATGTGGATCCGGATCACGCGGCAGCGATGGTGAACGCGGTACACGATCTCAGTCCCCGCTATCACGCAGAGCCCTGACCGGAAACAAGGGACACTGCTCCCGGCGAGGTCCAGCGTTCAGCCGGATCGCCACGCAGGATGGCCGTCATGATCGCCAGCTCCCGCGTCTGTATGGTGTCGATGAATTCATCGGCGCTCTTCATATGCCGGAAGGCCACGAATCCTCGTTCGATAAAGTCATGCAGGGCGCCGAACCCGGCCATATGGGCGGGTCCATGGGCAAGGAGAACAGTCCGGTAGACCAGGGTATGGTGCACGACCCGGTCGAGGGCGCGTCCCACTTCGCCGATGAGCCTGATCTGACGTTCCCTCTCCGGTTCGTTGTCGCAATTCCGGTAGGCCTCGGCGTACTTTTCCGCGGAAAGTTCTCTGCCCGTCTCCAGCTCCCCGCCCAGAACCTGGACCATCCGGTAATCCAGTTCCTGGGTCAGCGCGTGGACCTCCATGCCCCTGGCGATGGATTCGAGCGCGCCCTTGGGCATCATCCGGATCATCACCGGATAAACGCGCTCCATATCCTCGTCGCGGGGGCTGTAGTCCCGGTCGCCGTAGAGATCGGTCAGGAAAAAGCTTGCCGCCGGGCCGAATCTGTCGGACTCGAGCAGATCGCCATGGGTCCTGGAAAGACGGTCGGCCTGGAAACGGGCCAGGGCCCTGAACTCGGCTCGCAACTGCCCGTTGGCAATGAGTTTGTGACGGCCGGCGCGGCATCGCTGTATCAGTCCAGTGAGGCGCTGGCCGAGTTCGCTGCGTGACGGACCTCTCACGCTGTTGCCTCCCCGGTGCCCGTGGTCTTCAAAGGCCGTCGAAAAAGCCATCGCCGCCGGGATGGAAAACCATGATGCATAGCAGCATGATACCTCGTCAAATGATATGCTTGGAGTATGCAACACTCGGTATGGACGGGATTTTTCCTCATGGGAACCCGCTCCGGCACAAACGAGGATGGAGGCGCAGATCATGTCTACTGACGAATCAGGGCGCAAGCAGAACGGTTACCAGCTGGGGTCGCTGATACGGACCTCGGCTCACGACATCTGGCTCGCCGGGCTTGGTGCCTATTCCAGGGCCAACAAGGAAGGTTCCCGTTTCTTCGAGTCGCTGGTCGAACTCGGCGCGGCAGTGGAGAAAAAGGCGCGAAACCAGGTGTCGAGACCATTCCGGGCGGCTGAACGCCAAATGGACGGCGCCAGGTCAGCGGTGAACGAAACCTGGGAACGGCTGGAGATGCTCTTTGATCGCCGCGTGGCCCGGGCCCTGCATTCGCTGCAGATACCGACACAGAGGGACGTGGCAGAGCTGACCCGACGGGTAGCCAAGCTCCAGGCGCTGGTTGAGGAGCTGTCGGAGACACCGGTCGCCGGACGGCAGGCATCCAGGCCCGGCGTCAAGAAGAGCGGCGGGAGAGCCCGAACCGGGACCCGCAGTGCCCGGGGCACGGGGAAGGCGGCTAGCCGCAAGAAAGGCACGGCGAAGACCGCCAGGAAGCCCCGCAAGAAAACCGGCAGATCCGCCAGGACCTGATCATGGTCAGCAAGACCAACGGCGCCGGGATCGCCGGCAAGAAAAAGATCGGTGTTGCGCTGGCCGGTGGCGGCCCGCTGGGCGGAGTTTACGAGATCGGTGCCCTGATCGCGCTGAACGAAGCCCTGGAAGGCATGGACTTCCAGCACGTGAATGTCTATGTGGGCGTCAGCGCGGGAGCGATGATCTCCGCGCTGCTTGCCAACGGTATCGCGCCCGAGGACATGGCGAGGGTGTTCATCAGGCCACGCCCCGGGGACGCCCGCTTTTCGCCGCTCCTTTTCCTGCAGCCCAATTACCGCGAGTACCTGAGACGGATGGTCAACGTTCCTCCGCTCTTGCTGGAGGGAGTAACGAAATATCTGCGAAATCCCTTGAAGCGGGGACTTTTGGAATCCTTGTCGGGACTGACCCGGGCGATTCCGACAGCTATTTTCGACAATGAACCGATGGAGCGTTTTCTCTCAGGCCTGTTCGCGAACCGGGGCTTCAGCAACGATTTCCGGAAGCTCGTCAAGGAGCTTTACATCGTCGCGGTGGACCTGGACACCGGAGAGTCGGTCCGTTTCGGTGGCGAGGGCATGGATCATGTGCCCATCTCCAGAGCGGTACAGGCAAGCACGGCGCTACCCGGGCTTTATCCTCCGGTGAAGATAGAAGGGCGGGATTTTGTCGACGGTGGTCTGAAGCGTACGCTGCACGCATCCGTTGCGCTGGACGCGGGCTGCGATCTGCTGTTTTGCATCAACCCCATTGTGCCCTATGACGCAGACCTGGCGCCTGCCGACGAGCAAAAACGTCATCACAAGCTGGTGGAGGGCGGTCTGCCGGTCGTCCTGTCCCAGACCTTCAGGGCGATGATCCACTCGCGGATGCGGGTAGGCATGTCCAAGTACGATTCTCTCTATCCCCAGGCGAAGATCGTGCTGTTCGAGCCCGACAGGCACGATTCCAGGATGTTTTTCACCAACGTCTTCAGCTACTCGGACCGGGAGACCGTCTGCCAGCACGCATATCGCACCACCCGCCGGGACCTCCGGGCTCGTCAGGCGGAACTGGGATCGGTGCTTTCGGCGCACGGGATCAAGATTCGCCGCGGCATTCTGGAGGATCCGGATCGGCATTTCTCCGATGCCCTGGCTTCAGCGGAGGGTATGCAGGACGTCGGGATCTATATGAACCAGACCACCAATCGTCTCAGCGAGGCGCTGGACGGCCTGGATGGCTGGCTGGAGGCGCAGCAGGGGATGCCTAAAGCGCGGCGCCAGACCGCCGAGTGAGTCTCAGCTGTCCCTCAGCTCGCGCCGGAGAATCTTGCCGACGTTGGTCTTCGGCAGTTCTTCCCTGAACTCCACGGCCTTGGGACGCTTGTAACCGGTCAGTCTTTCCTTGCAGAAAGCAAGCACCTGCTGTTCCGTGAGGTTCGGATCCTTGCGAACAATGAAAAGTTTGACCACCTCGCCGGATTTCTCGTCCGGAATTCCGACCGCCGCGGCCTCCAGAACTCCGTCCAGCTGGACCACCACGTCTTCCACCTCATTGGGGAAGACATTGAACCCCGATACGAGGATCATGTCCTTTTTACGGTCGGTGATGAAGATGTAGCCTTTTTCATCCATCCGACCCATGTCGCCGGTGCGCAGCCAGCCCCCTTCGAACATGGTTTTGTCCGTTTCTTCCGGTCGCTGCCAGTAGCCGGCCATGACCTGTGGGCCGCGGATGCATATCTCGCCGACCTCGCCCAGCGCCAGTTCCGCTCCGTCCTCATCGCGGATACTGACTTCCGTGGAGGAAATCGGCAGTCCGATGGATCCGGTAAATTCCCTTGTTTCAGGGGGATTGATACAGGCTGCGGGGGACGTCTCGGTCAGCCCGTAGGCCTGCAGGATGGGATGTCCGGTGACCTTTTGCCATTGATCCGAGACGGCTTTCTGCACGGCCATGCCTCCGCCCAGGGCGATTTTCATGTGGCTGAAATCCACGTTTTCGAAGCCCGGCGTATGCAGAAGTCCGTTGAAAAGGGTATTGACGCCGCTGATGAAGGTGAACGGATATTTGTCGAGTTCCTTGATGAAGCCCTGCATGTCGCGGGGATTGGTAATAAGGATGTTGTTACCCCCCATCACCGTAAACATCAGGCAATTGGCCGTCAGCGAGAAGATGTGATAAAGCGGGAGCGCCGTAATCACCGTATCCTCGCCCTCGGTGAGATGCTTGCCGCACCAGGCGCGGGCCTGCAGCACGTTGGCGACGAGGTTGCCGTGAGTGAGCATGGCGCCCTTGGAAACGCCGGTTGTGCCTCCGGTGTACTGCAGAAAAGCCAGGTCGTCGTGCCCCAGCTCCACCTCGTCCATGGTGTGCCATTTGCCTTCCTTGACGACGCGGCCAAAATCCACCGCGTCGGGCAGCTCGTAATCCGGGACCATTTTCTTGATTTTCCGCACCACGAAATTGGCAATCGCGCCTTTCGGGAATGGCAGAAGATCGCCGACGGCGGTCGTTATGATGGTCGATACATCGGTGCCGGCCACCACTTCCTGCAGGGTATTGGCGAAATTTTCGAAGATGACGATGGCCCGGGCGCCTGAATCCTTGAGCTGGTGCTCGAGCTCCCTCGGCGTGTAAAGCGGATTGACGTTGACCACGCACATGCCGGCTCTGAGAACCCCGTAAACCGCCACCGGATACTGCAAAATATTCGGCATCATCACGGCGACCCGGTCGCCCTTGTTGAGGCCAGCGGCCTTCTGCAGGTAAGCGCCGAAATAACGGCTCATCTGGTCCAGGTCGCCGTAGCTGATGGAATGCCCCATGTTGGTGAACGCGGGCAGGTCGCGATACTTGCGGAAAGCGCTTTCGATCAAGTCCTTGAGAGAAGCGTATTCGCTCGTGTCTATTTCAGCGGGGGTGTACTCGGGATACTGGTCTAGCCAGATTCTCTCCACCATGTGATCTCTCCGGCGTTAGAGTTTGTTATCGATTCGGGATGGGCTTTCTCTGGATGGCCCATCGGATCAGCCCTCGCCCCAGGATAATAGTCCATTTGCAGATGCGGGCGACCGGCACCGGATCTGTATATCAGGACCTATGCCGGCGGGCAAACCTGCAGTCAGGGCCGATCGGCGGATGACCGGAGCATGGGTTCGATCCAGGGCCAGAGGTTGTCTACGATGAGCGGCTGGGCCTCGGCTGTGGGATGGATGCCGTCTTCCTGCATCATTCCCGGTTTCAGGGCGATTTCCTCCAGCACGAAGGGTGTCAGCGGCGCGCCCGTCGAGTCGGCGGCCTGCTGAAAGGCGCGACGGAAAGCAGTGATGTATTCGGAGCCGTAATTCGGTGGGATCATGATGCCGGTGATCAGCGCACTGGCGCCGGTCTCCTGGGCGAGTTCCACGAGATTCTCGAGATTTCTCCGAATCTCCTCCGGGGGGATAGCACGAAGACCGTCGTTGCCGCCCAGTTCGATCACTACCAGTTCGGGCTGGTGTATGGTCAGGGCCCGCGGCAGCCGAGCCAGACCGCCCCGGGTCGTGTCGCCGCTGATGCTGGCGTTGACGACTCGGTGCGGATAGCCCGTCTCGGACAGTCGCCTCTGCAGGAGCGAAGGCCAGGATTCTTCCATGGACATGCCGAAGCCGGCGCTGAGGCTGTCTCCGAGAACCAGGATCACTGGCTGGCGCTCGGCGGCGGCCGAGAAGGACCATGCCAGACAGGAGAGACAGAGAAGCGTGATGACAGATTTTCGTGAAAGCGACACGGTGTTGGCCAGCAAGGGACTGACGAAAAAGGTTACCAGTCCGGAGGGCACTCTGACCATCGTTGACGATATCGATTTGTCTGTGGCCCGCGGGGAATCACTGGCGATCGTGGGCGCGTCCGGTGCAGGCAAGTCAACGCTTCTCGCCCTGCTGGCGGGCCTGGATCTCCCGACGGCGGGAGAAGCATGGCTCGATGGTCTCAATCTCACCGAAATGGACGAGGACGGTCGCGCAGAGGCCCGCGCGGGACGCGTTGGCTTCGTGTTCCAGTCATTTCACCTGGTGCCCTCCCTCACCGCGTTGGAGAATGTGATGCTGCCCCTGGAACTGGCCGGTGGCAGAGGCGCCCGGGATGCCGCAGTGGCGGTGCTGGACCGTGTCGGTCTGTCACGCCGGCTCCACCACTATCCCAGGCAGCTGTCGGGCGGAGAGCGCCAGCGGGTGGCGATCGCGAGGGCTTTCGTGGCCGAGCCCGTGATCCTCTTCGCTGACGAACCCACGGGAAATCTGGACGCGGCCACGGGAAAACGCATTGTTGACCTGCTGTTTTCTCTCAACGCAGAAAAAGGCGCCACGCTGGTTCTCGTGACTCACGACCAGTCCCTTGCTCAGCGGTGTGATCGAGTCATCCAGCTGGCCGAGGGCAGACTCGCGTGATGCGGGGATTCGGGCACGGGGTCCGATCCGTCCTGCGGGATCTTCGGGCCGGCGAACTGAGAGTTCTGATCGGTGCTGTCACGCTGGCCGTAACGGCCATGACCGCGGTGGGGTTTTTTACCGACCGGGTGAGTCAGGCGGTCGCCATCCGGTCGGCGGAGGTGCTTGCCGCCGACCTGGTGCTGCGGTCGAATCGCCCCATCGGGGACGAATACAGACAACGGGCCGGGGAGCTCGGCCTGGCTGTCTCCACCGCCGTTTCCTTTCCCAGCGTGGTCGTGGCCGGAGATGCCACCTCGCTGGCCGATATCGAGGCGGTGGGCCCAGGCTACCCCCTGCGCGGCAGCCTTCGGACGAGCGATAGGCCCTTCGGCGAATCGCGCCCGGAGACGGGGATTCCTCAGCCCGGTGAGGCGTGGGCGGACGCAAAACTGCTTGCCCGCCTCGACGCTGCGCCCGGCGTCGAGCTTCGGGTCGGTTCGGCGAAAGTGAAGGTCAGCAGGGTTCTGGATTACAGACCCGACCAGGGATGGAGTTTCGTCGATCTGGCGCCCACCCTGTTGATGAACCAGCAGGATGTGGAAGCGACGGGCCTGGTTCAGCCCGGCAGCCGCGTGACCTACCGGCAGATGTTCGCTGGCGACGCTTCCGCCGTATCCGCCCTGCGACGATACATGTCGCCAAGACTCGGAGTCAGCGAAAGGATTCGCGATCTGAGCGATGCCGGCCCGGAGATTCGCTCCGCCCTGGACCGTGCCCAGAGATTCCTCGGTCTGGCAGCGCTGACGGGCACGCTGCTGGCCGCCGTGGCTGTCGCCATGGCGGCCGGTCGTTACGCGAGGCGGCAGATCGATCCGGTGGCCCTGATGAAAGCGTTCGGCGCACGCCAGTCCTTCCTGCTGCAGGCATCTCTGGCCCAGCTTGCCGCGATCGCCCTGATCGCCGGGTCCGCTGGCGTGTTGCTGGGATATCTGGCCCAGGGCGGGCTCGCCTATCTGCTGACCGATCTGGCGGGCGGCAGTCTTCCGGACCCCGGCCTCAGGCCCGTCGCCGGTGGCCTGACCCTCGCCGGCATTGTGCTGGCGGGCTTCGCACTGCCGTCGCTGGTCGCGCTGCGCCGTGTTCCGCCCTTGCGCGTGCTCAGACGAGACATAGCGGCTCCACCACCATCGGCCTGGCTGATCTACGGAACGGCTACCGTTGCCGTGCTCGGGCTTCTGTTCTGGCAGGTGAGAGACCTGCGCCTGACGGGATGGCTGGTGCTCGGAGTCGGGCTGCTTGCGGTGGTGCTCGCCGTAGCCTCCATGGCGCTCGTATGGATGGCATCAAAGGTCCGCGGCTCAGCCGGCGCGTCGTGGCGTTACGCTCTCGCCGGGCTGGCCAGGCGCCGGCGGGACAGCGTGGTTCAGGTTATTGCCTTCGGCCTCGGGATCATGATCCTGCTGCTCTTGACCGTGGTCAGAAATGACCTGCTCACCGAGTGGCAGGCCACGCTGCCGGACAATGCGGCCAACCGGTTCCTCATCAATATCCAGCCTGATGAGGCGGCGGAGGTCCGGGAATTTCTCGGCGTCAAAGGCATCGACGCAGTGCTCCGACCCCTGGTGCGGGCTCGCGTGGTAAAGATTGACGGCAATTCCGTCAGCGACCTCGAATTTCCCTCGGATCGGGCTCGAAGACTGGCGGATCGCGAGGCCAATCTGAGCTGGTCCGTCGAACTGCAGGACGACAACCGTGTCGTGGAGGGCAACTGGTGGGACGAGGGGAGCGAGCCCGGACAGGTGTCGGTTGAACAGGATTTCGCTGAAGACCTGGGCATCGAGCTGGGTGACGAGCTCACGTTTGACGTGGCCGGGGAGACGCTCACGGCGACGGTGACCAGTCTGCGAACAGTGCAGTGGGACTCGTTCCAGCCAAACTTCTTCATGATGTTTTCCCCAGGGACTCTGGACGTCTTTCCGCGCACTCATATCGGAAGTCTGTACGCGGATTCCTCCGACGGGCCGACCCTTCTGGAGCTCATCCAACGATTTCCGAGTGTGACGGTGATCGACATCGACGCCATACTCGGCCAGGTTCGGCGCGTCATGGACCAGGCGGCGATGGCGGTGCAGTACGTTTTCCTGTTCTCCGTGGTGGCCGGGGTGCTGGTGTTGCTGGCCGTGGTGGAATCGGGTCGCGACGAAAGGCTTTTCGAGAGTGCCCTGCTCAGGGCGCTGGGCGGAAGGCGCCGGCAGGTCCTCGCGGGGGCCGTACTGGAATTCTCCGTTCTGGGCGCGCTCGCGGGGCTGCTGGGGGCCGCGGGTGCCCAGGTGTGCGGCGCCGTACTGTCTTCGCGGGTTTTTGGCCTGGAGTACGTGGTGAATCCCTGGCTCTGGCTGACAGGGTTGGTAGCGGGGCTGGTCGTGGTTGGCGGCAGCGGCTATATGGCGACCCGGTCCGTGGTTTCGCACCCGCCCAACATGGTTCTCAGGCGCTTCTGACGCCCGTTTTTTTCTTGGCCATTGTTTCGCGAATGACGCCGCAGATCTCCTGGATGGTCGCCGAGCGAGGGCTTGTTCGCCGCCAGACGCCGGCTACCGTCCGGTCCGGCACCGGATTTCTCAGCGGCCGTACGACGAGGCCCGGAGTCCGGCCGAAGGGGTGTTCGGTGGCGAGTCGTGGCAGAAGGGTGACGCCAAGCCCTGAGGCCACCATCTGGCGCAGGGTCTCGAGACTGGTCGCCCGGAAGTCCTGAGGCTCGTTGATATTGATCTTCCCGCACACCTCCAGTGCCTGATCCCGAAGGCAATGTCCGTCTTCCAGCAGCAGGAGGGTCTCGCCATCCAGGTCGTGAATCTTCAGGTGGGGTCGCTGACAGAGGGGGTGACCGGCAGGCAGAGCCGCCAGAAACGGCTCTGAGTACAGAGGCTGAATCTCCAGTCCGTCCTGACCCGCCGGGAGCGCCAGAACAGCCATATCCACGCGGCCATTGTCGAGGGCGGCAAGAAGATCGGCGGTCTGATGTTCGACCAGATACAGGCGCAGGCGCGGTAACGCCTTGCGAAGGACAGGAGCCACCATAGGCAGCAAATAAGGGCCGACAGTGGGTATCAGGCCGATCCGGAGTTCACCGGACAGAGGGTCCTGGTAGCTCCTTGCGATCTCGCAGACCGCATCCACCTCCTGCAGCACTCTCCGGGCCCGCTCGACGATCTCCGCGCCGATATCGGTGAGCATCACGCGCCGCTGGCTCCGTTCCACGAGCCGCACTTCCAGCTGCTCTTCCAGTTTTTTGATCTGGGCGCTCAGGGTGGGCTGACTGACGTGGCAGCGCTCGGCGGCGCGGCCGAAGTGTTTCTCTTCCGCCAGGGCCACCAGGTATCCGAGGGCCCGAATGCTGATTCCGGAACTAATAGCTTTCATCTATCAGAAATATAAAAACAATTCATTGGATAAATCAATAGTGAATCCCCATCCTATAGCCCGTCTACAAACTTCAGGACCTACGGGAGAACACTCATGATCAAGATCGGAAGCACTTTTCCGCAATTCTCGTTGACTGGCGTGGTAAGCAACGACATCAACGACGCGTTCAAGACATTCGGCAGCCAGGATCTGCAGGGCCGCTGGAAGGTCGTCTTCTTCTGGCCCAAGGACTTCACTTTTGTGTGTCCCACCGAGATCGCCGCCTTCGGCGCCCTCGAGCGCGAGTTTAGTGACCGGGACGCGCAGATCCTGGGCGTCAGCACTGACTCCGAGTTCGTCCACCTGGCCTGGCGGCGGGACAAGTCGGAACTGAACGACCTTCCCTTCCCCATGCTTTCCGACGTGAAGCGTGAGCTGGCCGCCTCCCTGGGGATCCTCGACGAGGACGAGGGAGTGGCACAGCGGGCGACTTTCATCGTGGATCCGGACGATGTGGTGCGCTTCATCTACGTGACCGACCTCGATGTGGGCCGCAACCCGGAAGAAGTACTGCGGGTTCTGGATGCCCTGCAGACCGGAGAACTCTGCCCCTGTAACTGGCAGCAGGGTCAGGAAACACTCAAGGTCGCCTGAAAAGACTCGTCGTCGGCCCTTTCGGGGTCGACGACCCGTAACCACGTTTCGAAGGAGTGACACTTATGTCAGGAATCGAAGGAATCCGGGACCGGATCCCGGAGCATGCCAAAGACCTGAGCCTCAATCTGGGTTCCGTACTAACAAGCCAGGGTTCACCCGGGCTTTCCGAGTCGCAGATCAAGGGCATCGCGCTGGCAACGGCGATTGCTTCCCGCAACGCCCGTTTCGCCGCCGAGCTCGAAAGGGCTATTGCGCCCGACATGGAATCGGAGGTCGTGACCGCAGCGAGAGCCGCGGCAGCCGTCATGGGGATGAACAACGTCTACTACCGGTTCGTCCATCTGGTGGAAAATGAGGACTACGGACGCCTCCCGGCGCGTTTGCGAATGAACGTGATCCGCAATCCCGGCGTGGCAAAGGAAGACTTCGAGCTTTTCAGCCTCGCCGTGTCGGCTGTAAACGGCTGCGGCCTGTGTATCTCTTCTCACGAGAAGGTGCTCAGGTCGGCCGGCGTGACCTCCGAGGGTGTCCAGAGTGCGGCCCGGATCGCGGCAGTCGTGCATGCCGTAGCCGGCGTGCTGGAGCACGTGGACGCGATAGCAGTGCTGTCCGAGGCAGCCTGAACACGAATGCCGGTGTTCCGGGCGATATACTTCGCCCATGAATTCAGGGGCGAAGGAACGGCTTTCCGCAGGAGTCGTTGTTGTCCGGAACGCCGGCGGCCGATGGCGTTTTCTGTTGCTCAGGGCTTTCAGTCACTGGGACTTTCCGAAGGGAATCGTGGAACCGGGTGAAGACCCTTCGGCGGCGGCTGTCAGGGAAGTCAGTGAGGAGACTACCCTGCACGATCTCAGATTCGACTGGGGCTCGGAATTCATCGAAACCGGCCCCTACAGCCGCGGCAAGATCGCGCGCTATTATCTCGGGCGGACCGAGAACTCAAAGGTCAGCTTGCCGGTCAATCCCGAAATCGGGCGCGCCGAGCACTGCGAGTTCCGATGGGTAGGCGTGGACGAGGCGCTTCGCCTGACCTCGCCTCGGGTCAGGCCGGTGGTCCGCTGGGCCGCCGCGAAACTGGGAGTCAGTCTTTCGATTTCTTGACCGCCTCGTAGGCCTCCAGGGCCCTCTTCCTCGAGGCCGCCAGGTCGACAATGGGTTCCGGATAGTCTTTTCCCAGCCGGAAACCGATCTTCGTGCGCTCTCCCTCGGGCATCTCCCAGGGCTTGTGAAGAAATCGTGGAGGGACGTCGGCGAGCTCGGGAACAAACTGCCGCACGTAGCCGCCGTCAGGATCAAACTTCTCTCCCTGAAGAACGGGATTGAAGATTCGGAAATAAGGTGCCGCGTCGGCCCCGCAGCCGGCCGACCATTGCCAGCCCATGGTGTTGTTCGCCAGGTCGGCGTCAACAAGGGTGTCCCAGAACCACTCGGCGCCGTCGTGCCAGTGACGCTGCAAATTCTTAACCAGGAATGAGGCCACGACCATCCGGATGCGGTTATGCATCCAGCCTGTCTGCCACAGTTGCCGCAT
>Ga0209536_100001324_pt1 | contig 41215 bp, 54 predicted proteins | sample DeeMarSeWOR28_12_FD_187461 | JGI IMG/M metagenome (GOLD analysis project Ga0209536, IMG submission 187461) | Marine sediment microbial communities from White Oak River estuary, North Carolina - WOR-2-8_12 (SPAdes) (version 2) | ecosystem: Environmental > Aquatic > Marine > Intertidal zone >...
GGAAGACCCAGATCTGCTTCACCCTCAGCGTCAACGCCCAGCTCCCCGTCGAAGAGGGCGGCCTCGGGGGCAACGTCTGCGCAATAGACACCGAGGGCACATTCATGCCCGAGCGGGTCATGCAGATAGCCCAGGAGAAGGGCCTCGACGCCGAGAAGGTCCTGGAGGGCATCCTCGTCGCCAGGGCCTACAACAGCGAGCACCAGACCATCCTCATCAGCAGCCTCCCCGAGCTCGTGGAGAAGAGCAACATCAAGCTCGTCATCGTCGACAGCATGATAGGCCACTTCAGGGGGGAGTACATCGGCCGCGCCACCCTCGCCGAGCGCCAGCAGAAGCTCGGCGGCTGCCTGAGCCACCTTCTACGCGTGGCGGAGGCCTTCAACGTCGCCGTGGTCATCACCAACCAGGTGCAGTCCACCCCGGACACCATGTACGGCGACCCCAACAAGCCCACCGGCGGCCACGTCATGGCTCACGCCTGCACACACAGGGTCTTCCTCAGGAAGGGGAAGCAGAACACCCGCCTCGCCAGGGTCATCGACTCGCCGAGCCTCCCCGAGGAGCGGATCAGGTTCGCGATAACCGGCGCCGGCGTCGTCGACGCGGAAGAGTAGGAACTACTCCACCCTTTTAGAAATAAGAATAGCTAGCCTACTGCATGTACTTGGCGACTACCTCGTCGGTCAGCCGCTTCATGCTCTTCGTCTCCGTCGGGATGACAGCGACCTTGACGACCGCAGACGTCAGCTTCTCACCGGAGCCCTTCTCGACTGTCTCGATGGCCAGCTTTATGGCCTCGTCGAGGGAGAGGTCCTCCCTGTAGTTCTCCTCGAGGAACTTGTTGGACTCCTCTGCGTTCCTCCCCAATGCTCGGGCCCTGTAGCCCCTGTATGAGCCGCTGGGGTCCGTGGTGAGGAGGTGGGGTCCGGTGGTATCGACACCCGCGAAGATGAGGCTCACCCCAAAGGGCCTGATGCCCCCGTGCTGAGTGTAGACCTGAATCTGGTCGCTGAGCGTGCCCACTAGGCCCTCGACGTCGGCGGGCTCGTCGTAGAGGAGCTTGTTGCTCTGGCAGAAGACCCTGCCCCTGTCGATGAGGACCCGCGCGTCGGAGCTGAGCCCTGCGATGGCGACGCCGACGTGCTCGTCGATCTGGAATATCTTCCTGAAGGTGCTGGTGTCCTCGAGGTTGCTCTCCGGGGTCTCGTTGGCCGCAAGGACCACACCCTCGGGCGAGTGAATGCCCACGATAGGTGCCCCGCGCTTCACGAGCTCCAGGGCGTACTCGACCTGGTATAGGCGCCCCTCGGGTGAGAATATGGTTATGGCGGCGTCGTACTGGTTTCCCCTCATCAAGTCTGTTACCGTCCTTAAGCTTCGATATGAAATGTAACCAGCATATATAAACGTCGTCCAGAGGTCGGGGCAACAGTCAAATAGGGTATGCAGCACGTTCTCTGCGGTGTTTCTGAATTGGTTAAGACGAACAAGGATAATCTCCTTGAGATCGCGCTGCAGGGCGAGATAACCCACACGGCGATCCCCTCCACATACACCACCACCTGGGACAACAGGTCCCAGATGAGCCTTGGGAGGGGGGGCATCGTCTACAACGTCAAGGTGGGGGACCCCTGCTACGGCTGGGAGCTCGGGGACAACGTCGAGCCCGGGGTATCCGCGGACGGGACGGACAACGACCGCGCCAAGGGGGGGTTCCGGAACCTCTCCAACGTGGGGAACCGGGTGAAGGTCCTCAGCGGGGAGGCGAAGGGGAGCTGGGGGACGGTCATAGGCAAGGTCGGGTACCTCCCGGACAGGAGCCACCACGTGGTGATGCACTTCAAGCAGGAGGTCATAGACGACCTCACCGTCGGCGACAAGGTCCAGATACGGGCTAAGGGGGCGGGGCACAAGTTCCTCGACTACCCTGGCGTGGCGGTGGTCAGCTGCAGCCCGGAGCTGGTGGAGGCCTGGGGCATCGAGGAGAAGGGCGGCAAGCTCCACGTCCCAGTGACCAAGGTGGTCCCCATGGACTACGTGGGTCAGGGCGCCGGGGGCAGCCCGCCTCAGGCGAGCAACTGGGACATCCAGACCCAGAGCCCTGACGCCGTGGAGTTCTGCAGGGACCTCAGGTTCGGGGACATCGTCCTCCTGGAGGACACCCTCTCCTACTACGGCCGGGGCTACTACCACGGCGCGGTGACGGTGGGCGTCGTCATCACGGGCCCCAGCAACCACATGGGCCACGGGATCGGCGTCTCCACGCTGCTCTCCTGTAAGGAGGGGCAGATCGTTCCCAAGGTGGATCCGGACGTGAACCTGAAGAGGATGCTGGAGCTGGAGGATTGAGATGATGATCGAGACCAACAAGGACAAGCTGCTGAAACTCGCCGTCATGGGTGAGATAGTCCCCTCCGGGAGCAGCGGCTACAGGCCCACCTGGAACGGCGTCCCCAAGATGTCCCTGGGCATGGGGGGCATCAAGTACAACCTCAGGGTCGGAGACCTCTGCTACGGCTGGGCCTCCGGCGACCACGTCGAGCCCGGCGTCACCATCCGGGGGAAGGAGAAGCCCTCCCCGAGCCAGTGCGCCCTCGCGCTCCTGGCCTGCATCGGCAACGAGGCCAGGCTCACCTCGGGCGAGGCGAAGAACGAGAAGGGGGTGTTCACCGGGAGGCACGCGGGCTCCGACGACCTCGTCTGGTTCCCCGAGGAGACCATCGAGAAGCTGGCCATCGGGGACAAGGTCCAGGTGAAGGCCCACGGCGTCGGCCTGAAGATCAAGGGCTTCGAGGACGTCAGGGTGAACAAGTGCAGCCCCAGGCTCCTTGAGAACATGGGCATCGAGGTCGACGGGGACCAGCTCGTGGTCCCGATAGTCGCAGAGATACCCGGGTTCCTCATGGGCTCCGGGATCGGCTCCTCCCAGAACGTGGAGCCGGGGGACTACGACATCCAGACGACGGACCCCGCCACCAACGAGAAGTACGGCCTCAAGAAGCTGCGGTTGGGGGACATCGTCCTCCTGCAGGACCAGCTCTGCATGAATGGCAGGGGCTACTACAAGGGGGCGATGACCATCGGGACTATAATCCACGGCTGGAGTGACTCCGCCGGCCACGGCCCCGGCGTCAACCCGCTGCTCAGCACCATCGGCGGACGGATACGGACCGTCATCGACCCGAGGGCCAACACGGCGAGGTACCTGGGGCTGAGGGACGACCTCTAACCCCTTTTTCTTTTTAACTACTAGTAATCCCCTCTCTATACTGGGATCCAGGGATGATGTTGAAGGTAGAGCGGGCTGTTCCCGAGAGGGACGCGGCCCCCATCGCGGGGCTCATAGGCATCTGCAGGGATGAGCGGAGGACCGTCCTCGACGCCTTCACTGTTGAGGACGAGCGGCAGTACTTGGATTCCATGGGCCCCAGGGAGGTCGTATACGTCGCCTACGTCGACGGTGAGTTCGCGGGCTTCGCCGGGGTAGCCCCACGGTACGGCTACAGCGAGAGGCTGAGGCACTGCGGGGAGGGGGGAACCTGGGTGATGCCCGGAATGAGGGGGAAGGGAGTGGGCTCCGCCCTCTGGAGGGAGGGGATCCTGCCCTTCTGCACGGAGGCGGGTTTCCGACACGTCGGGGCTTTCGTGATGGCCCACAACCATGGCGCTATTGCCTTCTACGAGAGCCTTGGCTTCCATGTGTGCGGCTACCACAGACGCCTCGTGGACTGGGACGGGGAGCTCCTGGACGCCGTCGAGATAGAGAAGTGGCTCGACTGAGGGTATAAAAGGAGGCCTGCGGGAATCCTCTAGAACATAATGTCATGCATAGATTTGATCCTGAAGCGGAGGAGCATCAGGAAGTACAGCAGCAAGCCCGTCCCCGAGGAGGTCAAGGCGAAAATCCTGGAGGCGGGGAGGCAGGCGCCGAGCGCCGTCAACGCCCAGCCCTGGCACTTCGTCGTCGTCGACGATCCGCCCCTCAAGGAGAAGCTCGCCTCTACCGGAAGGTGGCGCTCCTTCGTCAAGGACTGCTCATTCGTCGTCGTGGGGCTCTACAAGTCCAACAACCCCATCACGAAGAGGTGGGGCCAGGTGGACACCGTTATCGCGCTGCAGAACATGGTCCTCGCCGCCCAGGTTCAGGGGGTGGGGAGCTGCTGGATAGGGGATATGTCCGGGGACCTGAAGGGGCTCCTGGGGATCCCCAAGGGCGCGGAGATCGTCGCGCTGGTGTCCTTCGGAATCCCGGACGAGGAGCCGGGCCCGAAGCCCAAGAAGGACGCCAAGAAGATATTCCACCACAACAAGTGGTGATTTTTTCACCATCACGCCAGATCCTGGCCTCCCTTTTAGGAACCAATGGGTTTTACGGATTAAGGGTATTCTGTGCTGCGAGTCCAAGTGATATAAATAGGTCCTGCCCCGAGGACGATCCGGTGTCGTAGCCGATGAACAAGGACGTGGCACTTTTCAAAAAGATCAGGGAGAGGCTTTTCACGGCCGTGGTGGGGGATGTCATGGACTCGATGGGGCTAACCCACCAGTTCCTGCCCCCCTGTATCCGGCCCTTAGAGGAGGGGATGACTGTGGTCGGAAGGGCCATGACCGTCCTCGAGGAGGACGTGAACGTGCTGGACGAAGGTAATCCGTTCGGCGTGATGTTCGACGCTCTCGATGACCTGAAAGTTGACGAGGTCTACCTGGCCTCCGGTTCCTCAGGCGCCTACGCCCTCTGGGGGGGCCTCATGAGCACGAGGGCAACGAGGCTGGGTGCGGCGGGAGCGGTCTTGAACGGCTATCACCGCGACACGCAGGAGATCCGGGGAATGGGCTTCCCAGTCTTCTCGTGGGGAGGCTACTCCCAGGACCAGCGGGGCCGGGGAAAGGTAGTGGACTACAGGTGCCCGCTTGAGTTGCGGAATGGCGTAGCAGTAAACCCGGGGGACATCGTGTTCGGCGACGTGGACGGGGTGGTGATCGTCCCTCACGATCGAGAGTCGGAGGTCATCGAGGCCGCATTGGAGAAGGTCAGCGGCGAGGATGAGGTGCGCGAGGCCATCGAGGGGGGAATGTCGACGAAGGACGCCTTCAAGAGATTTGGGATAATGTAGTCCCGCGCAAGTCAACCTCCTAGGCTTGAGAATTTAACGAATGTTTATACCGGCACCTGGGCTATTCCATAACGATCCGCCCGATGTCTGTGCCTAAAATTGATGGCTCCAGGGTCGCCCTGGTGAAGGGCTCTGACCCCTTCGAGACAACCTCCCGTGCCATTGAGCTGGTCAGAGGCGATGTGGTGGTCCAGCCAGATGAGCGTGTCCTCATCAAGCCGAACTGCGTTAGGCCAGTGGCCCCCGAGACGGGGGTGACCACCGATGGAAAAGTAGTTGACGCGGTGATCGGGTTCCTGCTGGAGTCCGGGATCCGAGACATCGTCATCGCCGAGGGCGGCAACCCGGGGACGGAGAAAGCCTTCAGGCTCACGGGGCTGACTGAGGTGGCTGAGAGGCGCGGCGTCCCGCTCGTCAACCTCAACGAGGACGAGTGGGAGGAGGTGCCCATCCCCGGGGCCTCCGCGCTGGAGAAGGTGAGGATCGCCAGGACGGTGCTGGACAGCGACAGGATCATCAACGTCCCCAAGCTGAAGATCCACCACATGGCCCAGGTCACCCTCTCCATGAAGAACCTGATGGGGGTGATAGCCGACAACAGGGGGAGGGTGATGCACGATTGCCTCGACGAGAAGATCGTGGACCTCGCCTCCCTGTTCAGGCCCGCCCTCAACGTGGTCGATGGCATCGTGGGGGCCGAGTTGGACGAGGTCGTCGGGGAGCCGGTGCAGTCCAACCTGATCATCGCCGGGGTCGACATGGTCTCGGTGGACGCCGTGAGCGCTGCAGTCATGGGTCTCGACCCTGATGACATCAGGCACATCCAGATGGCGGCGGAGAGGGGGCTGGGCGTGGCCCGCCTAGACAGGATAGACGTAGTCGGCGAGCCCATCGCCTCGGTGAGGACCAGGTTCAGGACGGAGTACTCCGACAGGAAGCTGGAGACGTATGGGCTAAAGAAGCCCCTCTCGGAGAAGGACGTGGCCATGATGAATGCCAGCTTCGCCAATAGGGACCCGCGCGTCGACGACCCATACAGAGAGACTTGATCCGCGGACGCCTACACACTAGCCTTGGGCGTAGTCTATTTCTCGTCTGTTACCGTGAAGTAGACGTGGTTCTTCTGGACGATGGGGCGCGCCGCGAGGACGTCGAGGCTCTCCCCCTTCATCACCCCCTCGTCCACAGTTGTCGCCACCACCTCCCCCACGAACAGGGTGTGGTCCCCGCATGTGTGGGACTGCACAACCCGGCACTCCAGGTGGCTGAAGCACTCCTCGATCCTCGGGGGCTTCACCTTCAGCGATGGTATCGGCGTCAGCCCGGTCTCCTTCCACTTGTCCACGTCCCTCCCCGACTTGACGCCGCAGTAGTGCATCTCATTCTCGAGGTCAATGGACGGCGTGTTGACCACGAACTCCCCGTTCTCCTCAAGGAGGGAGTGGCTGTACCTCCTGGGCGCGACGCCTATGCAGACCAGGGGCGGGTCGAGGCTGATGGGCATGTACATCCCCAGTGTGATGATGTTGGGCCTGCCGTCGTCCCCCACCACCGTCGCCATGACGACGTTCCCGGCGGGTCCGGGCTGAAGCCTCTTCCCCTTTGGCAGCTCCTTCTTCAACGTTGACTACTCCGCCTGCCTTCCGTAGGTTTCCCAGCTCACGATCTCTTCGAGGCTCTTCCGCTCCTTCGGGGCGGGCTCCTCGTCGGGCACCCCGAGGGGGGTCATCGCGACGACCTTCAGGCTCTTAGGCGTGCGGAGCAGCTTCCGTATCTCGGCGTCCTGTCGGGTCAGCCCCATCCAGCAGGTGCCCAGCCCCAGGTCGGTCGCCGCCAGCACCAGATGCTCGAAGGCGATGCCCACGTCGTTGCTGCACCAGCTCGGGGAAGCCTCCTCGTCGGCGAACGCCACCACGGTGACCGGGGCCTCGGCCGCCCACGCCTGCCTCCCAGCCAGCTTGGCCCTCATCTCCGCGTCCTCCACGACGATGAAGTGCCACGGCTGCCTGTGGGCCGCCGACGGGGCGATGCGCGCAGCCTCCAGGACCTTGAGCACCGACTCCCTGGGCACGGGGTCGGCCTTGTACCTGCGGACGCTTCTCCGCTTCTTCAGAACCTTGTCAAACTCCATGAAAATACCTCCAACAATCGAGTAATCATATGCCTTGGGCTTTATTTACCTTCACCGGAGGCTGGGCTTCGTCACCCGTACCAGGGCTGGAACAGCTCCCCCTGCGTGTACTCCTTCTCCCTCCCGTACCTGGAGAGGGGCTTGGTCAGGTGCCTCTGAGCCCCCGCCGTGGGTATGTAGAGGCCGACCTTCAGCCCACGGTCGACCACGACCTGCTGCTTCTCCAGATTCGAGTCCCTGTGCCCACATCGCCGACACCTGTAGCCCTTCCCCCGCCCCATGGACTCCATGGCCCCGGAGCATTCGGGGCAGACGGGGTTGGCCATCCGGATGTCCTCCGCGAGCCCGAGGACCTCCATCTTCTCCAGGTTCAGGGTCCTCCTGGAGCCCTCCTCCCTCACACCCCCGTAGGCCCTCACGGAGTCCCCCGGGATCAGTCTCCTCACGACCTCCCTGAAAGAGCCGGTGGGCTCATAAGCCGCGCAGTCGGTCCTCCCCGTCTCGTCGGAGAGCCCGAAGATGACGTGCCCCCCCTTGATGGTCCTCGGGGCCTCGGCGACCTCCCCGCTGACGATGGCGGGGCTGTAGGGCTCAAGCTCCTCCACCTTCGACCTGTGCCTCAGATGGGCGTCGGTCCCCTGGTTCGACCTGAAGATGGCCCAGCGCTCCACGGGCTCCCCCGGCCTCACCAACCCGTAAGCCACGTAGACCCTCTCGGGGGCCTCCCCCCTGACGCCGTAGAGGACCGGGTCCGGCCCGTGGGGGGCGATGAGGACGCGCCCCGACTCGGGGTCCACGTTGTTGAACGTCCCGTCGCCCGTGGCCTCGTCCATAGCCCTCACGGAGTCCTCGTCCAGCGTCCGGGGGCTCCCGCAGTTCTCAGCCCTCCGATACGTGAGCACCTCGAATGTGTGGTCCCCCCTCTGGAGGCCTCCGACGGCTGCCAATGCGCCGATGAGCCCCCTCATGTTCTTGTAGCCGATGGCCTGGGCGCCCGCCTCATCGATCAAGCTCAGGGCCTCCTCCAGGGTCACGACCCCCTGGACCACCCTCTCGGAGAAGTCCTTGAACGAGTCGGGGACCTCCCCCGTGTGGAAGACCACCCCGGGATTGGTGTTCCCGCACTGGAACTCGGCCTGGCCCTCCACGGCCTCGACCACCATCCTCCTCACGACCCCCTCCATTGCGGGCTCGACCTCCATCCTGAGGCAGACCGCGCCGTTCCCCCGGGTCTTCCAGGGGACGTTGGGGTTGAGTCTCAGGAGGTTGGGGTAGTCCGTGAACCTCACCCCCAGCGCCTCAAGCTCCTCGATGAGCCTCGCACCTATGTACGTCGTGCAGCCCCCTTCGGGGGAGTCGGTGTCGTCGAGACCGATGTGCAGGAGCAATGGGGGTCCTCCCGAGAATGGTGAAGAACCGGATAATAAAAGGTGGTGGCGTCCTCGATTGGTACATAAACACCAAGACCAAACCTGCCCAAAGGCCCGGATGCCCATTTTTTCCCATTTTTGGAACCTTTTCCTAAAAACGGTAAAAAACCCCTAATTTTTCCTATTGGTGGTATTCACTTGCCATTTTGGCCAGAGAAGCCTTATATCTAAACAATGTTCCGTAATAGCATAGGAAACAGGTGGAAAACATGAAGAGAAACAACCTGGATATCTGCGCTGACATCCTCCGGGTGTCAAGGGGCGGGGCGAAGAAGACCCACCTCGTGTACAAGGCGAACCTCAACTTCAACATAGTGAAGAAGTACATCAGCGGGCTCACTGAGAGTGGCCTTCTGGAGAAGAGCGGCGAGAGGTTCTACGTCACTGAGGAGGGGAAGCTGTTCATCGACAGGTACGACAAGCTGTCCTCACCGTTCCACGTGATCTAGGAGGATAAAAGGGATGAAGCGAAGGGTAATGGCCTACTTCTTCTCGGTAGCCTCAGTCTACCTGACGATGAGCTACTTGACCCAGCTGTTCATGAACATGGTCAACGGCTTCACGTTCTCAGTAATATAGAGACGCACCATCACCCCTCGCTCAGATTCGAAGGCGACGCGATTCCCCGAAATTTGTATTATTCCCATATTCTAGTATTCTCAGCTCTAAAATTCCGAAAAGAATATTTCCTGACGCACACATAATACACCCATGCTGCCCGGATTAGAGACCATAGCGATCAGGCGGAGAACACAGGGCCTCACCCAGACCCAGCTAGCGAACCTTGCAGGTGTGAGCCAATCGTACATAGCGAAGCTCGAGGCCAACAAGATAGAGCCCTCCTACGCGAAGGTGAAGTCCATCCTCGAAGCCCTTGAGGGCTTAGAGAGGGGGAGGGAGGCGAAGGCCAAGGACATCATGACAGGGGCCGTCATCGGCGTCCAGAGGGACGACCCGGTCCACAGGGTCGTCGCCCTCATGGACGAATACGGCTTCTCCCAGGTGCCCGTCCTCGAGGGGGACAGGCCGGTGGGAAGCATCACTGAGAGGACGATAATCGACAGGATGGTGAGGGGAGAGGGCGAGGAGCCCATCGGGGAGAGGCCCGTCTCCGACCTCATGGAAGACCCCTTCCCCCAGGTGGGGGAGGAGGCCCCCATCTCCCTCATCGCCAACATGCTCAGGGTCTACCCAGCGGTGCTGGTCAACAACAAGGCAAAGACGACGGGCATAGTCACCAAGGCAGACCTGCTGAAGGCCCTCACCTAGGGGGGCTCGACCTACTCCCGAGTGAGATGAGAATGAGATAAAAACCTGGGAAAATTAGACAACGATCATCGTGAGTGTGGATCTGACCTTATCAAGGCGCCTGATCTTCCAGCTGATGGTATCCTTGAGGTCCTGCATCGTCTCCGTCTCCACCCTGGCGATTATGTCGTAGACGCCGTAGACCATGTGGGCTTCCTGCACCTCGGGGATCGCCGTGAGGTCCTTCAGAACCTCGCTTTCGGAGCTTATCTCAGCGTTGATCAGTACAAAAGCAGTCGCCAAATTCTTTCACCTCAAGAATTTAATCCGCCACGGGTACTTAACGTTTGCTGGCTTCATAAAAATGAATACAAAACCGCATATTTCCCTGTGAAAAACGCCATATCGGGGGACCACCAATCCGATAATATACCCAAATCGCCAAGTAGAGGGGAGACGGGAAACAACAGAGTAGACGATCATGGCTGTACTTAGAATCGCGGGAACTCAGGTCGAGGGCGACATGGCGGCTTTCGATATGACGGGCACTCTCCTGGACGTGAAGGCGAGGACGAGCTCCCGCGCCAGGCTGAGAGCCCAGACTCTGGAGGAGCTAGCCGGTGAGGAGGCCGTCCGGCACTGGGCGAGGTTATCTGGGGTCGACACGGAGACATGGGAGGTGGACGAAGACGGCCCCCTCGCAAGGGCCCCCCGGAGGGAGGACCTCATCGTGGGGGCGACAGCCCTCTACCTGGCTGGCCGTGGATGGCAGGAGTCCAAGGAGCTCGCCGTGAAGGCTTACGAAGAGGCGGACAGGAAACTGCCCAGCTTCTACAGGCCCACCCTGTTCGAGGGAGCGGAGGACGCCCTGAGGCGCCTCAAGGAGGCAGGCCTGAAGCTCGCGATCGCCACGAACGACCGCAGGTCGGATGCCGAGGAATCATTCAGGATGGCAGGCGTCCTATCCCTCTTCGATGCCGTGGTGGGGGCGGACGAGGTCGCGAACCCGAAGCCCTCCCCGGACATGATCCAACTAGCCTGCGAGAGGTGCGGCACTGAGCCCGGGAATATGATTTACTTCGGGGATCAACCCACGGACATGAGGGCTGGGAGGGCAGCGGGAGTGAGGGCCGTGGTCGCCGTCTGCTATGGTTCGGAGCCCACGCCGGAGATCTCTGAGCTCGCTGACGCCGTAATCACCTCCTTCGAGGAGATCGAGGCTCCCTGACCTCCCCAGCCTGAGCTCGCCTGCTGAGATGCTATAAATATCTAAGGATGTATGAATGAGCGAGGGGGCGCCATGATCCTGGATGAGGCAGTGACCGCGCGTGAGATGCGGGCCATCGAGATGAACGCCGAGTACCTGGGGGTCTCCAAGCTCCAGCTCATGGAGAACGCCGGACGGACAGTTGGGGAGGCGGTGAAGGAGCGCTTCGGCCCAAAGACGAAGGTCCTGATAGCGTGCGGCCTCGGCGGGAACGGAGGCGACGGATTCGTCGCAGCCAGGCACCTGGCAGGCCAGGGCTACCCGGTCTCGGTGATCCTGCTGGGCAGACCCGAGAACATACGCTCCGAGGAGGCTCGGGTCAACTGGATATCTCTAACAAACATGACTGAAAGCATCAAGATCACAGAAATCTACGACTCCTCTGAGATACAGCCTCTCAAGGCCCAAGTCATCGTAGACGCCTTGACTGGGACAGGCCTGAGGGGCGCTCTCTCGTCACCATACAAGCAGATGGTCGGAGCTATCAACGATGCTGAGGTTTTCAAGATGGCGGTGGACATCCCGAGCGGCCTCGACTCCGACTCCGGGGAGGCGAAGGGCGAAGTGGTCCAAGCGGACCTCACGTTGACGTTCCACAAGCCCAAGATCGGGCTGAAGGACGCGGAGAGCCTGGGCCAGCTCCAGGTCTGCCCCATAGGAATCCCGCCTGAGGCCGAGACACACACGGGGCCCGGGGACGTCTACATCGCCCACAGGCAGCGCGCACCCGAGTCACACAAGGGAGACTTCGGGCGGCTCCTCGTCATCGGCGGGAGCGAGACCTACTCAGGGGCTCCCGCGCTCACGGCCCTCGGCGCCTACGCCACGGGGGTCGACCTGGTCTACGTCGCCGCCCCCGAGACGGTCGCCTCAGTAATAGCGGGGTTCTCCCCGAGCCTGATAACCGTGAAGCTCAAGGGATCGAGGCTGGCGCCGAGGAACATCGGGGCTATCACCTCCCTCCTCGACATGGTCGACGCGGTCGCAGTGGGCCCCGGGCTGGGTGTCCACGATGAGACCGTTGAGGCCGTCGAAGCCACCATCGAGGCCGTTGAGGGGCATGGGCTCCCTATGCTGCTGGACGCCGACGGGCTGAAGGCCTTCTCACGTGGTAAGCGCAAGCTCAGGACTGGTGCCGTCCTGACGCCCCACGGGGCAGAGTTTAAGGCCCTCACGGGTAAAGACGTTGAGGGAACATACAGAGAGAAGGGCAAGCTCGTCATGAAGGAGGCGTCCAAGCTCGACGCTACTTTGCTCCTGAAGGGGAACGTCGACGTGGTGAGCGACGGCGAGGCAATCCGCTTCAACCGGACGGGGAACCCCGGGATGACCGTCGGAGGGACTGGAGATGTCCTGTCGGGGGTCGTGGCGGCCTACATGGCTATGGGGGTCTCGCCCCTCGAGGCAGCCGCCGCGGGGGCGTTTATCAACGGGGCCGCGGGGGACGCCGTCTACGCCGAGAAGGGCTACCACATGCTGCCCTCCGACCTGGTCGAGAAGATCCCCTGGGTCATAGAGGAGTCCATCCGCGGCAGGATGAGGCGGAGTGCCTAGGGGCAGACTGGATAAAAAGTGGGTTATTTTTTTTAGAAATCCCTGCTCTTCGTAATCTCCTCGATCTTGAGGAACTCCTTTCCCCTGTTGAAGTAGTTGATGATATTCTCCCCCTTCTGGGTGATGGCGAAGACGGTGTTGGTCCTCTTGTCCCTGTTGTTGGAGGCATCCATCTTCTCGATCAGGCCTTGGGAGACCATCGACTCCAGTATCTTCTGGAGAGGCTTCCAGGAAAGGTTCGCCTCGTACATTATGCGCGTGGGCTTCCTGATCCCGCTCTTGATTGCCCATAGTACGTCAAGGTAGATCTCAAGTCTCGATCTGCGAGGCAAACTCTCACGTCCCTATGCTCTAAGTTGAAAGAAATACAAACGGAACCCGTTATCTTCGTTTGTATGTAGTTACGTTCTACATTTTGGGTACCTAACAAGGACCAATAGGACCGATGAGTGACTGTGATTCATTAAAACTGGAAAAGAAGGTGTTTAAAAAAACGTTGGTCTAGAGCCTCATCCTGGGGGTTATCTCCAGCTCGATGAGGTCCTCTGCCCTCTTGAAGTACTGGATGACGTTCTCCCCCTTCTGGGTGAGCTTGTAACAGTAGGTGGTCCGCTTGTCCCTGATGTTCTTGGGGCTGTACTCCTCGATCAGGTCCTGGCCCATGAGCGAGTCCAGCGTCCTCTGGAGCGGCTTCCATGAAAGGTTCGACTCGTACATGATGCGGGTCGGCTTGTTCACACCGCTCTTGATGGCCCAGAGCACGTCGAGGTAGACCTCCAGCTTCGATCTCCTGTTCTTCATCTCTTACACGTCCATTCAAACTGTATCGGCGTCATACACGTATACATTATATCGGTTTTCCGATATGTCCGCCATATACCCCCTTAACACAGATATAAGTATTTCTGATCCGTATCCCTGATACATTAGAGTAAACCGTAAAAAACACCTTAAATACGGTTATGGATCACTGATCTATCTTCTAAGGGGGCCTTTTTGGACACGATCCATGTCCCATCTTCCTCTCCCCGAGGCTCAACGCTCCTCATCAGCGCCTACCGTAGAGGCTGATGAGCAGAGACAAAGCCGAGATAATAATCAGCAGCGGGGAGGTCGCGAAGAAGAAGCCGTCCCTCCTGTAGACCCACAGGATGATCCAGGGCACCCTCTCCAGCCTCGGCATGCTGCGTATGACGAAGGGGAGGGCGACCAGTATCAGACCGCAGGCTATCAGGACCAGCCCGAGGGTGGTGAACGGCCTGTAAAGAGACTCCATATCCTTCTCTTATCCCACTCACCTCTGTAAATTTAAATCCGGATGGGCGTATCGAAATAGTTATAACATCCTCCTCCTTCCCCCATCCAGTAATTCGAGGTTAACCGATGAGACTCGTCATACTTGGGCCTCCGGGATCCGGAAAAGGGACGCGGGCTAAGATAATCGGGCGAATGTTCGATTATCCTGTGATCACCACGGGGGCCATGCTCAGGGACGCAGTGGCCGCCGGCTCCGAGTATGGCAAGATAGCTGAGGGATACATGAAGAAGGGGGAGCTCGTCAGGGACGACGTTGTCATCGGCATCGTTGAGGAGCGTCTTAGGAAGCCAGACGTGGAGAAGGGGTTCATCCTCGACGGATTCCCCAGGAGCGTCAACCAGGCGAGGGCCCTCGATCGAATCCTCAACAAGATGGGGGCCGTCCTGGACGCCGTGTTGTATGTGACAGCCAAGCCCGAGACGATCCTCAGTCGACTCTCCCTGCGCAGATCCTGTCCCAAGTGTGGTGCCATCTACCACCTCAAGGACATTCTCCCCAAGGTGGAGGGCGTCTGCGATGAGTGCGGCAGCGAGTTGACCCAGAGGGACGACGACAAGAAGGAGATCATACTCCATCGCCTGGAGGTCTACGAGCAGCAGACCTTCCCCATCCTGGAACGGTACGAGCGACTCGGCAAGGTCAGGGAGGTAAGCGGCGAGCTGAATATAGACGAGATACCCGGCGAGGTCGAGCGGGTCCTAAAGGACCTCTAGGCCTCAGGTCTTGTAGCCGAACTTCCTCAAGATCTCCTTTCTCCACCTGACGCCCTCCTCGTCCTCGACGCCGAGGGGGCTCTGACCGTCTATTACCCCCAGGATGCCCCTCCCCTGCTCCGTCTCGGCTACCACGACCTCCAGGGGGTTGGCCGTGGCGGCGTAGATGGTGCAGACCTCGGGCACAACTTTGATCTGGTTGAGGACGTTGATGGGGAAGGCGTCCCTTAGGAGCACTATGAAGCTGTGGCCGCATCCCAACTTGAGGGCGTTCTCCGCTGCAGCCTCCTTAAGCCCCTCGTCGTTCCCCTCCACACGCACGAGGCGCTCGCCTGAGGCTTCGCAGAAGGCGAGGCCGAACTTCACGCCCGGAGTGGAGGTGGTCATGGCCTCGTAGATGTCCTCCACCGTCTTGATGAAGTGGCTCTGACCCAGGATGAGGTTGCAGCCCTCCGGGGTCTCCATGCTCACAACCTTGAGCTCCATGTCTCACTCGGGGATGGATCAGGCTCAGGGACCATATGAGGGTTGCGACAGGTGAAAAACGTATTAAGACGCCGTGGGAGAGGATCACATGATGTCCGGAGAGAGGCGCCGCAAGAAGTCAGAGGATCTGCATCGTGATCTTCCGCGTCTCAGCTGGGGCGAGGTCCCCCACAGCGTCGCCCCCTACGTCCCGACCCCTCACAACGTCGTCGACACGATGCTCACCCTTGCGAAGGCGACTGCGGACGACGTGATCTACGACCTGGGGTGCGGCGACGGCAGGATACTTATGGCCGCCGTCGAGGACTTCGGGGCAAAGAAGGCGGTGGGCTACGACCTCAACCCCAAGATGTGCGGCCGGGTGAGGCTGAAGGTCGACGAGAAGGGGCTGAGCGACCGTATCGAGGTGGTGAACGGCAACTTCTTCCTCGCTGACCTCTCGGGCGCATCGGTGGTCACCCTCTACCTGACGACCTCTGGGAACTCCAAGCTCCGCCCTAAGCTCGAGGAGGAGCTGGCCCCGGGGTCCAGGGTCGTCAGCCACGACTTCCCCATCCACGGCTGGGCCACCGTCAAGGCTGAGCCCCCCGAGCACTACGTCGTCGGCTCCCACAAGATCTACGTCTACTCCATCCCGGAGGCATACGAGAAAAAGCCCTCCATCCTCAGGTCCAAGGATGAGGACAGCCGGTGGAGGAGGATAAGGGACCTATTCATCAGGGAAGATGGTGGGAGCCCCTAGAGCACGCCGAGCGCAAGGCCGATGATGGCCATCCTAGCGTAGATGCCGTGCTTCACCTGCCTGAAGTACCATGCGTTGGGCAGGGGGTCCACGTCGACCGCGATCTCCATTATCCTGGGCAGGGGGTGCATGACTACGACGTCCTTCTTCCCCTTCTTCAGGAGGTCCGCGTTGACGATGTAGGCGTCCTTCACCTTCTCGTACTCAGCGGGGTCGGCGAACCTCTCCTTCTGCACCCTGGTTACGTACATGACGTCGAGCTCGGGGAGCACGCCCCTCAGGTCGCTCGTCTCGTTGATCTCTATCTTGCCCCCTGTGCCCTCGATGATGTCTGGCTTCATCTTCAGTTGGTCGGGGCTTATGCAGTGGACCTTGACGTCGAAGTGCCTCAGGGCCAGCAGCAAGCTGTGCACCGTCCTACCGTGCTTGAGGTCACCGATCAGGCCGATGGTGTGGCCGTCGATCCCGCCCTTCGCGTACCTCATGCAGTGGAGGTCAAGCATCGTCTGGGTGGGATGCTCCCAGCTCCCGCTCCCCCCGTTGATGTAAGGTATCTTGGCCACCTTCGCGGCCCTGAGGGCCGCGTCGTCGTCAGGATGCCTCATCGCGATGATGTCGGCGTAGTTCTGGACGGTCAGGATGGTGTCCTCGAAGGTCTCACCCTTCTTTGCGCTGCTCGTCATGGGATCCGCCACCGTCGTGACGTTCCCCCCGAGCCTGAACATCGCCGTCTCGAAGCTCAGCCTGGTCCTGGTGCTGGGCTCGAAGAAGAGGGAGGCGAGGACCTTCCCCTTGCACGCCTCTGATCCCTTCTTCTCGAGCTCAACCATCTCGTCCGCGGTGTCGAGGATGAACTCGAGCTGCTCCCGGCTGTAGTCTCTCATGCTGATGAAGTGCTTACCCTTGAAATCTGACGCTTTAACCATTTACAGCACAGTACACAGATTCCCAAGTCGAGCTTAAAAGTGTGACCAGACTACTTCAGAGAGACTAAATGGTCTCACTCAAGGAGATCTCTGCAAAGGTCGAAGAACGCAGGGAGGAGGCCGTCTCATTCCTCCAGGAGCTCATCAGGACCCCGAGCCCCAGCTGGGACGAGGCCGCGGCGGCGGAGGTTGTCGCGAGTAAGATGAGGGGCGTCGGATTCCACGAGGTGGATGTGGATGAGCTAAACGACGCCACTGGGTTGATTAAGGGCGCGGGCAGTGGCCGGAACATCCTCTTCAACGGCCACATCGACCACGTCCCACCTGGCGACATGCACGAGCCCTACTCCGGGGAGCTGATGGACGGTGAGCAGTTCGGCGTCGAGGGGGAGGTTGTCTACGGAAGGGCGGCGTCCGACATGAAGGGGGCCGTCGCCGCGATGGTGATGGCCGGGGGCATCCTGAGGAAGCTCGGCGTCGAGCTCAAGGGTGATTACATGGTGGCCGCGGTGGCCCAGGAGGAGGTAGGAGGCGCCGGGACCGCCGCCACCATCGAGGCGGGCTTCCTCGGGGATGTCGTGATCATCGGGGAGGCGACGAACATGGAGATAGCCCTCGGCCACAGGGGGAGTACCAAGGCCGAGGTGGTAGTCAGGGGGAGGAGCTGCCACGCCAGCGCCCCCGAGAGGGGGATCAACGCCCTCTACAAGGCTGTCGAGGTCATCGAGAGGATCAGGTTAGATCAGATCCCCGCCCTACCGGACCACCCCCTCTTCGGGAAGACTACGTTGACAGCCACCCAGATCTCGGTGAAGCCGGACACTCCCAATGTGGTCCCGGAGGAGTGCAGGTTCACCCTCGACTGCAGGTACAACCCAAACTACTCGGTGAAGGCCCTCGGAGAGGACCTAGAAGCGATCATCGCCGAGATGAAGGAGGGGGACCCTGAGCTCGAGGCCGAGGTGGTGACCAGGAGGAGCTCCAGGGAGTTCACGGGGTTCTACACGGACCCCGAGGAGTTCCGGGAGGTCGAGGAGGCCAGGAAGGCCGCGGCTGATGTGCTGGGGCGGGAGCCGGAGCTCAAGGTCTGGCAGTTCGTCACGGATGGGCGGTTCTACTCGTGGAGGGGCCTCCCCGTCATAGGCTTCGGCCCGGGGGAGGAGAGGTCAGCCCACACCCACCAGGACTTCGTGAGGGTCGACGACTACCTGGAGACGATCAAGGTCTACACTTGGCTAGCCTGCGTCGTCTGCGGCGTGGACGAGAAGGACTAGGCTTCGGGCCAGATCTCCACGCGCTTCAGCATCTCGACGAGGGTCGGTGAGAGCTCATAATCCGGGAACTCGTCCGCCGTCACCCATCGGGCGTCAAGCGCATCAGTTGCCGCCTGTAAGATGCCACCGGTCGGGGTCGCCTCGTAGTCCAGGATGACGAAGTGGAACCTGATGCGCCCATCCTCGTCCCTGATGATCTTGTCAACGACGTCCAGAAGGCCCATGATCTCCACGTCGAGCCCCGTCTCCTCCTTCGCCTCCCGTGCAGCGGCGTCAGAAGTCCTCTCCCCTATCTCCACCATGCCCCCTGGGATGGACCAGAGGCCCTTGTCGGGCTCCACCGCCCGCTTGATGATGAGGTACCTGTCCTCCTCGCTGATGAGGACGCCGACTCCCACCATGGGCTTGTCAGGGTAGAGGCGTCTGCTGCTCAAGGAACTCCCCGTGAATGGTTGTAGCTACTCCTTATAGCAGTGGCGGGCCCCAAGATGATTTATAACGAGTCATCCTGAAGGACGTTGAGGGGACGGATTGAGGCTCCTTGTCTTCACCGACGGCGACTACGGCCTGAGGATACTCGAGAATATCAGGCTCAGGGGTCCACCCGACTGGGAGGTGACCGACGTACCTCTCCCCGAGTCTCTCCCCTCCATCGTGGAGGAGCCCGATCTCATGATTGACGGCCTTGTGCCAGAGGGAGCCTGGGACCTCATATTATTCATGGGTGAGAGCCCTTCAGCCTTCTCGCTCCTACCCTCCATAGTCGCCCGTTCCTCCTCCAAGGCGGTCATCGCCCCGGTGGACGACTACTCATGGCTGCCCCTAGGTCTCGAAGGACAGGTGAGGTCGGAGCTGGACGAACTGGGCGTGGCCTCCATCTTCCCGAGGACTTTCTGCACCCTCTCTCCGCCAGGCGTCGCATCGATCGATGAGTTCGCTGAGGTCTTCGGTGTGCCCCTACTGAAGATCGAGGTCGGGGAGGGGCGGGTGGAGAGCGTGGAGGTACTAAGGGGCGCGCCGTGTGGGTCGACATGGTTCATGGCCGAGAAGCTTGTGGGAGTCGAAGTGAGTGAGGCTGGGGCGAGGGCGGGGACCTATGTCCAGATCTATCCCTGTCTGGCATCCCGATATATCGAGCGCCTCCTGGGAGACGCTCCCATCCATGTGGCGGGGCACATAGCTGAGAGGGCTGTAGAGAAGGCTCTGAATGAAAAAGCCTGAACGCGTCTCCGTCAGCTGTCGTCCGCGAGGATAGGAATCTCTTGGATTTGCCTAGATGCGAGCTCCATGTGTACGAAGCGGCTCATGGGTGTCGTCGTCGAGGAGGCCGGGTAGACCTCGGGGAGCACCTTCACCCAGATGGGGAACCTACATTTCAGAGCCGTCCCCTTGACTATAGCCTCACCCTGGGGCAGGTCCCCGATGAGCCTCGAGAACTCGTCCCCAACGATCTCCGCCAGCCTCTGCTTGTCCAGGTCCTCAAGGCTGTGGCAGATGATGTTGTTGGCGCACTGGGTCACCACGGTCTTATCAACGGTCGCAAGGCGCTGGGTGACTATCCATAGGCCGACGCCGTTCCTGCCACCGTTGGTGGCGATCTCCTTCACCACCCCGAGGAGCCTCCCCCTGGTCTCCTTGTCCCCGATGTCGAAGACCCCCCGCTGGGGGGCGTAGTACATCGCCTCCTCAAGGACGATGACGCAGCCGAACTTCCTGTTATCCAGGGCCTCGCCGAATATGCGTCTCAGGACCTGGGCGACGACGAGGTGCCTCTGGGCCCAGGTGTCCCTGCCCTTGGAGATGTCCATGATGACGACGTGGCGGGAGGAGAGGAGCTCCACCGGGTCCAGGGGCTGGAGGGTGCCGTCTGGTATCAGCTTGGAGCCCCCCACCGCGAGGAGCACCTGCTGCCTGTAGCTCTCGAACTCGTCCTCCTTCTTCTTGAATCCCAAAGAGTCCCCGCTGACGTAGCCCACGGCCCTCCTCAGGCTCTCCTTGGTCACCTGGGCCGCCTGGGCGTAGAGGATCTTCAGGGCCTTCACCAGTATCTTGGCGTTCCACCAGGTCTTCTGCCAGCCGAACTCCGCCACGTAGTCCTCCCAAGGGATGTCCGATGGCTGGAAGAAGCGCTCCCAGGGGACCTTGAGCACCCTCTCCGCCCCGAGACGCTCCACGAGGCTCGTGTACTCCCCGTCCTTGTCCACAACGAAGAACCTCACGGGTGGGTTAAGCATCGCCGCCCTAGCGACCATGGAGACGGCCGTAGTCGTCTTCCCCGTCCCAACAGCCCCACAGATGAGAGCGCTCTGCCTGATGAGAGGGTAGACCCCTAACTCCACGTCGAGGTCGGTGCTGGGGTCTGTGCCCAGGAGGAGCTTCCAGTCGCCGTTCGGTTTCGTGAACCTCGCGATGACGTCCCTCTCGGCTTGGTGGACAGGTGTGTTGGGCGCCAGGGGGTGCCTGAGGGGCCGGAGGCTGCCCTCCTCGTCTATCCACCCCCACTGGTAGGCGTTGGCGTGGAGGGTGGTGTCCTCGGCGTCACCGATGATGTGCCCCTCCCTGAGGAGGGTCTCATCGTACTCCCTCACCCTCTTGTGAGGGTAGACCTCGGTGACCTGATAGACCACCGGGGAACCGTTCTTGGGATGCTCCACGTGGACGAGCTCCCCCATGGCGATCTCCTCCCCACGGAGGAGGACCACGGTGAGCTCATCGAGCCTATACTCACCGTTCTCGCTGTAGGTGTAGCCGACGGTCATGCCCCGAGCCATCCTCCCTCTCCCCAGTAGGGCGCCAGGTGGGAGATCTCCCCGGAGAGGCGTCCAACCCTCCCGACGATGTCCCCGTAGACCTCGTTGATGAAGCGCTTCGAGACCTTGACCTCCTCGTCGGCTTTCACGATGGGGAGGGGTATCCCCTCCCAGAAGCTTGATCCGTAGCAGTAGTCGGCTATCTCCCCAAGCTCCCCGAGGCAGAAGGCGGGGGCGTCGATCCTGATGGGGGGTATCGACCACTCCCTGGAGGTCCTGGCGTAGAACGAGTAGATGGGTGACTTCAGGGCGTCCATAAACGGTGAGACCCTCACAGCCTTCCGAATCGCCGAGCGTGGCGAGAATATGTCGGTTCTCTCACCGACCCTCAGCGTCTGGAGCATCAGGAACGAGTCCGGCAGGTCGGTCTGGTTCTGGAGCCCCAGATCGTAGACTAGGTAACGGGCGGAGGGGCGCTTCACTATCCCGGCGACGGCCACACCCTCCTCCCTGCACCTGTCCAGGAGCCTGTTGACTGCGGATATGAGCCTCTTCCTGTCCTCCTCCCTCCCCGCCATGCTCCACCAGTTGCTGAAGGCCAAGGGGCCGTCGACGAGTAGGAGTTGGACATCGGGGGTCCCCTTGACGAAGTGGAGCGCTGTCTCGAAGAGCTTCGCCTCCCGCCTCACGTTCACGACGCCGTTCATCTCAGGGACATCTGAGTAGGGGAAGGACATGGACTCCGGCTGGAGGAAATGCCTAGAACCCATCGGCAGGGTGTAGACGAGGGCGCTGATGACGGCGTACCTCCTCGAGGCGAGGGGAAGGATCTGGCTCCCGGCGTCCGCCCCAGCAGTGAAGCTGTAAGGCTCACGCTTCGCCATCGTGTAGAGAGCGAGGTCCTCCCTCAGCTTCTCCGCAAGCTCAGCGATTGCGGGTGAGCTCCGTTCAACATCGGCGCTGACGCGCTCGAGGAGCAGGTCCCTTATGGCGAGGCAGAGGTTGTGGAGGGGCTTCCCGACCTCGGCTTCCTCCTCCACCTTCTCGCGTAGTATCTGCACCCGTTCCCGCCCCCAGAAAAAGCGTTTACATACAACACTTTTTTTCTTAGGTATTTAAATCCTATGATTATTTCGAGCTTAATTTCTGAAAAACCCGGTTTAGTATATAAAGGAAGAAATTATTACGCTCAACTTCCTACCTCATGAAATATGGTACCCAAAAGCAAAGTTAATAAGAAGATCGAAAAAGTGTAGGTTGACCCGAATTGACCGAGGAGTACACCCTCCGGGAGAAGGTTTTCCGGACATTTTTAGAGAAACCAGGTCTAGGCCCCAGCGAGATGGCCGAGCACCTAGGAGCCAAGTACAACTCCGTGAAAGCCGCCTACGCGAAGCTCTCAGAGGAGGGCCTGCTGATGCGCAGGGGGCGCGGCAGCTATTCTCCGAACTTCCCGGGCATCCTCCTCCATCTAATGGATAGGGTGGAGGCTCTGGAGAAAGGGTCGAAATAGGAATGGGTTGATATGCCTAGTCTGCTTGATAAGGCCCTCAAGGACCTGAGGCCGGGGACCAGCCAGTTCAATGTCCTGGTCTACCTCGCCTTCAAGGGCCCAGCATCACCGAACCAGATAAGCGAGGAGACGGGGATCTCCCCAGGCACCGTCCGTCCGGCCCTCAGGGCCCTCCTGGTTAAGAAGTACCTGAGCCAGAGGCAGGACGGCTCGTACCAGTCGAAGATCCCCTTCACCGACTTCGTGTCCGACGTCTACATGAACTACATCCGGAAGAGCTGAGTGGAGGACGGGGGCCATGAGCGGATCCGAGGAGCTTGACGGGCTGAGGCGGGCTGAGAGCCAGCGAGAGGTCCTGTTGCTCCTCGTGGAGAGGGGGGAGACGATGTCCTCCAAGGAGGTGGCGGAGGCCCTGGGTCTCACAGTGAACGCCGTGAACATCGCCCTCTTCAACCTCTTCAACAAGGGGCTCGTGGACAGGGTCTCCAGGGGGGTCTACAGGTACAAGATGGGGCCCATCCTCGTGAAGCTCTTGGAGCAGTACCTTGAGAGGTAGAGACATATGCCCGTGGATCAGGATAGGCTGGATGCCCTGAAGCTGCGGACGTCGGCGTTCAAGGTCCTCTGCTTCCTCGCGTTCAAGGACGGCGCCCTGAAGCCCTCGGAGATCGCCGAAGGAATCGACGAGAAGCCCTCGACGGTCCGAGCGAGACTCACGGAGCTGAAGTCCTCGGGCCTCGTGGAGTCAAAGCCTGGTGGATGGGTCTCCAACGTGAGGCCATACGATATACTCATGAAGATGTATCGGGAAGTAAGGGCGTAGAAGGGTTGAACGAAGAATGACTGAAGAGCAGGTCTCCGGACTCAAGAACATGATGGACGAGATAGCGAAACTAACCAAGGCCCCCAGCCAGATGCAGGTATTCTACCACTTGCTGGGTACGGGGCGCTCCATGTCCGTCAAGGAGCTCTCAACGGAGCTCTCCCTCACGCCCAAGGCCACGGAGAGGGCGGTTGCCAAGCTCGTGGACAAGGAGCTCATCCAGAGGGCCTCCTTCCGGCAGCGCTCCTACACCTGCGACAGCAAGCAGATTCTCCTGGGATTATTGGTCAACCAGACTGATCTCAAGGACCAGCTGGACAGAAAGGGGCTCTAGCTACTTCTTTTTGAGGGGAGGGATGACCTCCTCCTCTATCCACTTGACCCCCTTGGACGAGAGCTTGTAGTAGGGCGCCCTGTCCACGGGCTTGAAGATGTGCCCCCTCCGCCTCATCTCGTGGAGCCGGGCCGGCACAGTGACCTTCTTCCCGCTGGCGGTCAGCCTCCGGGTGATCTCCCGGGAGCTCGCCTGGTGGTCCCTCACGCAGTAGAGGATCAGGCCGATGGAGGCGTAGTGGCTGAGCTTCTTCTTGGTCACGATGATGGGGCCGTCCCTCCCCACCTCGACGACCCCCTTCAGGTCGTCCTTGGCCTGTGTGGCGAGGAGCTCCGAGACCCTCTCGTTGACCTCGCCGATGAACCTCTGGTCGAGCCTCTCAAGGGCGTCAAGGACCTCCTCGGGGGTCTCCCCGCTCACCTCTATCTCCCCGAAAGGGGTGCTGATGGAGAGGGAGATCCGGGGCATCACTCAGCCTCCGGCTCGTTGACCACGTAGAGGTAGCCCCTCTTCTTGTCCTTCCACCGCCTAAGCTGCCCCTTCTTCACGAGCCAGACCAGGACCCCAGAGAGGGTGGTCTTAGGGAAGAAGACGGCGTTCGCCTCCATGGCCTCCCGGAGCTCACCGATGGGCCTGGGGGTCTTCCCCCAGTCCGTGGAGAGGAGGTTCACGACGGCCTCGCTGCACTGGTTGGTCCGGGGGATCTTGGGGTATTTGAGGGCCTCATCCTCCTCCACGACCGCCAGCTCTGCGAGCCTGGCCTCGGGCATGGGGTTTCCGTTGAAGGCGATGGTGACCTTGTCCACGATCTCCTTTAGGTCGTCGAGCGTCGAGAGGACCTCCTGCTTCTCCCCACCTAGCTCTACCTCCATCTCCCCGATCTTGACCTTGAGACGAAAAGGAGTCTGCTCCATGAGATCACAAGCTGAACTATAACGCGTAATAATTATGATGGTTATTATATAATACTCTATTCCCGGGTCAGGGCGCCGATGGCCTCGCGCAGGAGGGCCTGGACGTCCTTCGCCTCCGCCCGCCCCCTCACTTCGCCCATCATCATCCCCATTAGGGGTCCCATCGCCCTGTCCCCCATCCTCTCCACCATCTCACGGTTCTCGGTGACCTTCGCCTCCACCATCCTCCTAAGCTCATCTACGCCGATCATGCCCAAGCCCAGGGCATCCAATGCATCCGCTGGTGAGCCACCTGAGTTCTCTGCGAGCCACGTGAAGATCTGGGGAAGGGACTCCTTGGCCGTCTTTCCTGCCTTCAGGAGCCCGAAGGTGTCCCGAATCAGGGCGTCGCTGATGCTTCCGATCTCCACGCCGTCCCTCTGGAGCCCCCTGAAGTCCTCGGTGAGTGTGACCGCCAGCTGCACAGGGTCCGCCAGGCCCTCACCCATCATCTCCTCGTAGAGCTGGGTGTAGTCGGAGTTGATGACCTGCCTGGCCAGCTTCTCGTTGATCCCGTAGTCGGCAGTGAACCGTTCGAGCTTCACCTCCGGCATCTCGGGGAGGTTAGCCCTCAACCCGGCGATACGCTCTGAGGAGACGACGATGGGAGGCACATCGGTCTCCGGGTACATCCTCGCCGCCCCGGGCCTGGGCCTCGTGAAATGGGTGGTTCCATCAGGATTTGCGGCCCTGGTCTCGCTTGGAACCCCTTCTAGAGCCTCCTTCGCCCTCTTGACGACCGCGGAGAGGGCTTTCCTGCAGCTCTCCTCCTCGTCGGCGACGATGACCACCGCGTCCGCGTCGGAGGCACCCACCCTCTTCCTGAGGGCCTCCACCTCCTCGACCGTGATATCGTAGGCGGGCAGCTCATCGGTGTGGAAGATGCCCCTGACGCCCCCGGCGAACTTGGCGTGATCAGCCATCTCGGTCCCCAGTCTTCTGTCGGGGCAGAGCTCCATGCCCACGCAGCCCGCGAATCCTCCCAGCTTCACAGCCAGGACTCGGCCTCCCCTGCCAAGGGCGTTCTTGACGATGCGGCTCTTGGTCTTGGCGAATAAGTCGGACACATCCAATGGCTCATCCTTGATGTCCGTGGCCTTGACGCCCCTCTCCTTCAGGAGTTCGACTAACTCGATGAGTTTGACTTGCCTCTGCACCTCGTACTCCACGACCTTGGAGACCAGGTTGAGCTCTTGGACCCCCTTGATCTCTATGAGGGCCCCGCCCACTATGGAGATGTTGACGTCCTGCCTGATGGTTCCCAGGCCCCTCCTCACCTTACCAGTAGCCCTCAGGATCTGACCGATCGCCAGGGCCACCTCCTCGGCCTCCTCTGGCGAGTAGATCACCGGGTCCGTCGTAACCTCGATGAGGGGTATCCCAAGCCTGTCGATGCGGTAGCGGCTGACGCCCCCCTCCTCCGCGATCTTCCGGGCGGCGTCCTCCTCGAGGCCCACCTGCTGAAGGCTGTAGGTCTTGTCGCCGATCTCCAACTGCCCTCCGAGGGAGGTGACGCAGGTCCTCTGGAAACCTGTGGTGTTTGAGCCGTCCACCACTATCTTGCGCATGACGTGGACCTCGTCGACTGGAGCCCCTCCCGTGAGCAACGTGAACGTGAGGCAGATGTCCAGGGCCTCGGGGTTGAGGGGCCCCGGGGGCTCCTCATCCATCTCCACGAGGCACGAGGTCTCCCGGTTCGCCTCGTAGACGATGGTCTTCCCCTTGAGGAACTCGAACAGCGCCGCCGGGTCTATCTCCCCCAGTTCGCTCTGGCTTGGCCTGAGCCTGCGTATGAACGTGTATTCGGGCTCGTCCCTGAAGAGCAGGGGCGGGCACTTGCAGAACAGCTTATGCTCCGTGGCGAGCTCCTGGTGGACCTCTAGGCCTACCTTCAGCCCAAGCTTGGCGTAGTCCATCAGCCGAACCTCCCAGTGTAGAGGGTGCGGTCGCTGTACTCCCCCGCGATGTTCCGCCTCATCAGGTCGAGGGCTCCCTCGGTGTCATCTGAGTTGGCGAGGGCCCACCTGAGCTTGACGAAGGCAGTCTCAGCTAGCATGTCCCCCAGGGGCTCGACTCCGATCTCCTGGAGCTCCCGTCCCGTCGAGTAGACATCCATGTCTATGCGTCCCCAGACGCACTGGGGGGCCATACCCAGGACAACGCCCGCCTTCACAGCCCTCCTCAGGGCGTCGTAGAGGCCCGTGCTCACGTGGCCGAGCCCCGTGCCCTCGAGGATGATGCCCTTGTAGCCGTCGTCGACGTACCAGTCGACGGTGCTGGGCTGGAAGCCCGGATGGAACTTTATGAGGGCGACCTTGCTCTCGAAGCTGTCCATGAGCTCCAGCTCCCCCTCGCCCCGCTTCCGATATCTCTCGGCGACCATCTCGACCTTACCGTCGACGTACCTGGCCAACGGCTCGGCGTTCACCGACTGGAAAGCGTACCGGGTGCTCGTGTGGAGCTTCCTTGCCTTGGTCCCCCAGTGGAAGATGATGCTCGTATCGCTGGTGGTCTCATGCATCCCCAGTACGACCTCGGCGAAGGGGGCGTGTGCAGCCGTCGAGACGACACCCAGCAGGTTCGTCGCCGCGTCGGAGCTGGGCCTGTCCGAGCTCCGCTGGGAGCCCACGAATATGACAGGTATCGGGAGGTTCCTGAGGGCGAAGCTGAGGGCGGCCGAGGAGTACCCCAGAGTATCCGTCCCGTGGGTAATCACCACCCCCTGCGAACCCTCTTTAACCTTCTCTGCGACCCTGCGGGCGATCCCCGTCCACTGCTCAGCGTCGATGTTCTCGCTGAACGTGCTGTAGAGTATGTTGGCGTCCACAGCTGCGATGTCGGAGAGCTCAGGGACGATGCTGAGGAGGTCCTTCGATGACATGGCGGCGTGCACCCCTCCGGTTATGTAGTCGACCCGGCTTGCGATGGTGCCCCCCGTGCTGACGATGCTCACCCTGGGGAGCCCCTGCTTCACCTCTGGGAGTGGGGGTGGCCGGAACTCGGGCTTCTCTGCCTGCCCGAGGCGCACGACCTTGGCGCCCTCGTCGAATGCGATCCCGACGTTGTAGCCTGACTTCATCTTGAGGACGATGTGCCAGTCATCGGCGGTCTCGACCCTCGGCATAAGCGAGCCCTCGAAGCTCCCGTCCCCAGAGTCGATCCTGAGGAGGTCGCCTATACCAACGCCTGCGGCCTCCAAGGCCTCCCTGAGTTTACCCCTGTAGCCGTGCAGCCGCTCCTCGCTCATAGAGAATCAGAGAAACCTATTGCGGATGGGGCTTATATTTACGACTGGTGCCCCTAGAGCATCCTGTAGTAGCTGGTCTTCTGGGGGCGGCCCGCCTCGTCGTCGAAGAGGCTCATGAACTCCTCGAAGATGGGCTTGATCCTCGGGTCCTTATCAACAGCTGAGACCACGGTGTTGTGGTGCCCCAGGTCCCTGTACCTGTTGATCTCCATCCAGCGCCCGGAGTCCTTCGCGTCCCTATAGATCTCCACGCCCAGGCAGCCGTGCTCAAGGTAGATCTCGATAGCCTTCTTCTCGAGCATCACGAACTCCTTAGTCTTCTCTTTGTTCACCCGGTAGTGGTAGACAGCGACATACATGGCTAGACCCTGAAGCTATTCACCGTCACACACGTTAAAATCTTCGCCCTAGAGTCCCTTCGAGACGTAGACACCGTCCCTGCGGTAGCCCAGGCTGGCGTAGTACTCCTTGGTCCCCAGGGCGCTCATGACCATCATCTTCTTCGCGTCGTAGTCCTCGCCTGCGATCCTCTCTGCCTCGGACATGAGAGCCCTCCCCCAGCCCCTGTGCTGCCACCCCTCAACGCTGCTGCTGCCCACAGGGATCATCTCCCCGTAGACATGGAGCTCCCGCACGATGGCTGAGTCAGGTGTAATCTCTGGCCTGAAGGCTCCATCGGAGGGTATCCTCATCCTCAGGAATCCGACCAGGACGTCCTTCGTGGAGCTCTCAGCAGAGATGAAGACCTCTGTCCCCAGTGACGCCTCGTACTTCTGGTTGAAGATCTCCACCTCATCGGGTTCCACCTCACCCCTGTGCCCGACTTCCCTGCACCTGATGCAGCTGCATTTAGATCCTCGCTCGGTCAGGCGCTTCTGGGCCAGCATCCTCAGATGGCCCTTGTCGACGCCTGCCCCAATGATGTTCGAGGGTATGTCCCTCTGGACCCGCATGATCCGCACCCAGGGCGGGACTAGCTCCTTCATGTCGGCGACCAGCTCCACGGCCTCCTCTGTCGAGAGGGGGGTGTACCTGCCCTCCTTCCACCAGTCGTGGAGCTTCGTCCCCTCCATCACAAGGGTAGGGTAGATCTTCAGCATGTCGGGCCTGAAGCGGGGGTCGTCGAATAGCGTCCGGAAGCCCTCGAGGTCCCTCTCCCGGCTTGAGCCGGGGAGCCCCGGCATCATGTGGTAGCAGACCTTGAGCCCCGCGTCCTTGAGCAGCCTCGTCGCCTCCACGACGTCGCCGACGGTGTGACCCCTCTCCACGAGCTCGTAGATGTCGTCGTAGACGTTCTGGACGCCCATCTCGACCCTTGTGACCCCGAGGCCGAGAAGCCTGTCCACCTCCTCGACGTTGACGCAGTCGGGCCTCGTCTCGACGGTGATCCCCACGTTCCTGACGCCCTCGTGCTCGGCCCTCGCCTTCGCTTCTGCAAGAGAGCCCGACTCATCGGCTGCGAGGGCGTCGAGGCAACCCTTCACGAACCAGTCCTGATACTCGGGAGGGGCCGCGGGGAACGTGCCCCCCATGATGATGAGGTCAACCTTATCGACCTCGTGCCCTATAGCCCTCAGCTGCTCGATGCGGCTGGTCACCTGTCCGTAGGGGTCGTAGGCGTTCTGGGCCCCCCTCATGGCCGCGGGCTCGTGCCCCGTGTAGCTCTGCGGGACGCCGTCGTCAGGACCGCCGGGGCAGTAGGCGCATCGTCCATGGGGGCATGCCCGGGGCTCGGTCATCACCGCGACCACGTTGACTCCGCTGGCCGCCCTGGTCTCCTTCCGCCTGAGCACGGGTATGAGGGCTTCGAACTCCTCGGTTCTCAGAACCGCAATTATCTCGGAGTTTCCTGGTATCCTGCCCAACTTGTACTCCCTGCTCACCTCGACCTTCAGGCGTTCAACGTCGCCTCTGGTGGGGGAGGGATGCTCGAGAAGCCTCTCGACGAGATCTCTGAGGGCTGGTTCCAACTCGATTATCACTTAGAATAATGGGATTAAAAGGTTGAACCGTCGATTAGCGTCTTCGCCTGCGCCGGTAGTTGTCCTGGGGCGCTGCGAGATGCCTCTTGACGTAGTTGCTCCTGTTCCTGCGGCGGGGCGCCAGGCTCTTCCTCTCCCTACCCTCTACCTTGGGGGTCTGGGCTCGGACCTTGCCCGCCTTCGTCAATGAACCGTGTGTAGGCATATACTCACCGGCGTATCGTACCGTCCACGGGGGTATAAACCTTTCTCAGCCCCCGGGGGCGAAGGCCGCGTCGTGCCCCGGGACCACGAGGACGGGATTGAGGGCCGCCACCCGCTTCAGGCTCGCGATGGAGACGTCCGGCGAGATGTTCTTGGTCACTACCGAGGGAGCCCTGAACTCCAGATAGTCCTCCTTGACGATGGCGGCGTCCCCTATGCAGGCTACCAGCCCATCGGCTGTCTCCGCCGTCACGGAGATGCTGCCGGGGGTGTGGCCGGGGGTCTCCATTATCCTCACGTTCTCGCTGAGCTTCGTGGGGCCGGATATCTCCTTCACGTCCATGATGCCCATAAACGCGTCGGCGAACTCGGGCCAGTAGAGCTCCCTGCAGTACTGGTACTCCTTCTCGTGGACATAGAGGGGCTTCCCCCTGAACAGGTAGTTGCCCTCGACGTGGTCGTAGTGGCAGTGGGTGTTCACGACGAGGTCTATGTCCTCGGGTTTAAGGCCGAACTCGGCCAGCCTCTTCTGGAACGCCCCGTACCTTCCCAGCTGTATGATCCCGGGGTCCACGACGATATTCTTCCCCTCGTCCCTGATGAGGACCGTGTTCGTGGACCCTAGGTTAAACGTGAGGCCCCCGTAGACCTTCCCCACCTCGGGCTCGGGCATCGGGGTGAGGGGCCAGCGGACGCTGAGCACTGGATGCCCCTCGGTGACCCCCAGCTGCATGTAGAAGCACTCGAAGAGGATGTCTACCTCTGCCTTCTCGGATACCATGAGTGAAGAAAGTGTTATACCCTAGATAACAGCTGTGCCTTCAGTGGTCCACCCTAACAGCCCGCCCCGAGGGGTCCATCCGCTTTTTTCCAAACTCATCCTGGACCTCCCTCAGCTGCTCCGAGCTGAAGACCGGACCGTCCTTGCAGACCCTGTAGGGACCCAGGCCGCAGCTCCCGCAGAGGCCGACGGCGCACTTGATGTACCTGTCCAGGCTCGCCTGCATCGGGACGCCATGCTTCTCGGCCGCCTGGAAAACGGCCGCCATCATGATCTCTGGTCCGCACGTGTAGACCATGTCGAACTTCTGTTCACTCATCAGCTGCTTGGCGTAGGTTGAAGCGTACCCTCTGTAGCCATGGGAGCCGTCGTCAGTGGCAGTGAGTAGTCTATCCTCCAACAGGCTCTCAAGTCTCTCCTTCAGGAGGAGCTGATCCTTGTCTCGGGCCCCGAGGATGAACGTTGGCTTCAAGCCTTTGGCGATCATCTCCTCGGCGAGGGGCTTCAATGAAGCTGCTCCGGTGCCTCCTGCGACAAGGAGTGGTGAGCTCCCCTGGACCGTGTAGCCGTTCCCGAAGGGGCCTCTCAGACCGATCTTGTCGCCCGCGCTCATCCCGCAGAGCGCCTCAGTGGACTCCCCGACGGGGCGTACCACGACCGACACCCTCCCGTCCTCCCCTATGCTCGCCAGGGACATGGGTACCTCCTCGGCGGCCGGGTTCCAGATCATCACGTACTGGCCCGGAGTGCCCTCCGAGCATCTCTCGTCTTCGAAGTGGAGGCCCCTCATGCCCCGGGCCTCATCCTTCACCTTCGTGAGCTTCACAACCCTCATGGCCTCAGCCTCCGTGCGCCAGCCCAACAATCTCCTTCACCCCTTTGAACCCGTTCTCCGACAAGTATCCCCCGATGCCTTCAGCTATCTCCCCGAAGACGTCGAATCCTCCATCCATCGCGGCCGTCCCTATCTGAACCGCTGTAGCCCCGGAGAGGAGGTACTCCACCGCGTCCCTCCCGCTGGATATTCCCCCACACCCTATGATTGGGATCTCCACCGCCTCGTAGATCTCCCAGACGCACCTCAGGGCCACGGGCTTCAGTGCTGGCCCGGAGAGGCCGCCTGTAACGTTGGTGAGGATGGGCTTCCTCAGGTCGGCGTCCACCGCCAGCCCCTTGAGGGTGTTGACGGCTGTGATGGCGTCCGCCCCACCCCTCTCTGCTGCCACCGCGATCTCGCAGATGTCGGTGACGTTGGGTGAGAGCTTGACTATGACGGGTGACCTAGCGACCTCCTTGACGGCCTCTGTCACCTTCTCGGTGTTGACGGGGTCTGCCCCAAGCATCCCCAGCTCCTCGGCGACGTTGGGGCAGCTCACGTTGACCTCCAGCGCGTCGACGCCCGCCTCGGAGAGGACCGAGGCAACCTCCCTGAACTCCTCGATGGTGCCCCCGAAGAAACTGGCGACCACGGGTACGCCCTCCCCCTTGAGCTCCCTGATCATCTCAACGAAGTACTCGGCCCCAGGGTTCGGCAACCCCATGGCGTTAAGGGCTCCCCCCTCCACGGAGACCAGAGTGGGGTTGCTGTGCCCCATCCTCTGAGCCCCTCCCAGGCTCTTGGTAACAACGGCCCCGGCTCCTCCATCGTAGACCCTCCTCAGGAGGGGCGCGGAGATTCCCAGAACCCCGGCGGCGTTCATTGTGGGGTTCCTGAGCTTCAGCCCAGCTATGCTCACTGCTAAGCTTAATTGGGACATCCCGTCTTTACTCGCGTATATCGTTGATAAGCCTTGGGAGAGTGACGTGTTGAGCGAGGCGGGAAGCGACGGGAAAAAAATCCACCTAGTCGAGACAGTGATCGGTGTCCTAGGAGTCACCGGGGAGAGCGTCGTGGAACGCGTCCTCTATCCCAGGGACCCCAAGCAGATAGCGGCGGCGCTGGACAGGCAGCGTGACGGCGAGGTGACAAAGGAGGCCTCCGAGCTTGTCGAGAAGCTGATGCAGAGGGGCTTCAAGGGGCTTGTGCTATCCAGCGAGGCCCTGGCGAAGACGATCAGTGATACGTACGGCCTCGAAACCGAGACCTCCGGCCCTTCCGGACCCGGCGACTACATAAGGGACAACCTCGAGTCCTTGGCGGTCGAGTACGGGTGGGTGGAGGATGCCGCTCAGCTCCTAGGAGTCGTCCACGAGGTCTCCATGGAGAGGGCCCAGAGGGCCGTGAGGAGGGCCCAGTCCGCTCGGGGCGCCGTCATCCCCCAAATGGTCCAGCTCCTCAACGAGCTCGACAAGACCCTCAACGTCCTCTCAAGCAAGCTCCGGGAGTGGTACGGGCTCCACTTCCCCGAGCTGGACCGCCAGGTGGACAGCCACGAGACCTACGCCCGTATCGTAGAATCAATAGGGGGTAGGTCCAGCTTGGAGGCCGAAGCCCTAGCTGCCCTGGGGTTCAAACCCGACAAGGCCAGGAGGATAGTCGACGCCGCCCGGGGCTCCATGGGGGCTCCCATATCACCCGATGACCTGCAGCAGCAGCAGGCTCTAGCCTCCCACCTCCTATCCCTCTACAGTTACCGGGAGGAGCTTGAGGGACACATCTCCTCGACAGCACAGGAGGTGGCCCCCAACCTATCGGAGGTCGCAGGCCCCGTGCTGGCTGCGAAGCTCATCGAGAGAGGCGGGGGGCTGAACAAGCTCGCTATGAAACCCTCCGGAGCCATCCAGATCCTGGGCGCGGAGAAGGCCCTCTTCAGGGCCAAGAAGACGAGGGCGAGGCCCCCCAAGCACGGCCTGATCTTCCAGCACCCCTTCGTCCACTCCAAGAAGAGGAAACAGAGGGGGCGCTCCGCACGCGTCCTGGCGTCCAAGCTGGCACTTGCAGCCAGGGCGGATGCCTTCACGGGCAACTACCTTGGTGCTGAGCTGAAGAGACAGCTTGACGAGTACGAAGAGGGGGATAGCCCCAGTTCGGATTAGCTGAGTTCCTTTTCCAGGGGCTTCTGTTCCGCTCCTGCTCCGTTCTCCAGCCTCAAGTCTGCTTCTATGGCTTTGACAGCTTTATGGTAATAGTTGATACGTTCCTCTTGTTGCCTTCCTCTCCCAAGATCTCCGTTCCGATGCTGATCTCCTCAACGTTGAGGTCCTTCATGAAGCTCCTCTTGGTGACCTCTACGACATCGACGGCGCTGCTTATGGCCCTACCACGGGCCATGACGTTGACGCTATCAGCTCTTGAGAGAGCGGTAATAACCGCTGTCACGTACGCCAGAATGGGCTTTGAGCCTATGTATATCCTCTCGTCAGTAGACATGGCAGTCTCCTGTTCGTAAAAAAATCGCTAGATGTACTTAAAACATGCTCACCGGTGATTGAAGCCCGTAAAGTAACATTGTTACTTAACTCTGATACAGGTAAGTATAAATCGGATGATCATGTACCACTAATACAGGTTCAAAAACCATATGCTGTGAAAAGGTGAAACGGTGATGTCCTCTCTCTCTGAAGCATTCCAGAAGAAGCTCAACCGGAAAGACTGCCCGTACCTCCACGACTGCAGCGTCGCCATCACCAAGGACTTCTTCTCCAGGATATGCAACTCACCGTCATACGTTAACTGCCACCACTTCGCCAAGAAGGTGAACGAGCTCAGGACCCCCATGGCGTGGCTCCAAAAGCTTGCGGTCGACCAGGCGAAGATGATGGAGCAGCGCGTCGAGGCGTAGAAGCCTCCACGGTAGATTTTTCCCCTCGTAGCCGGAGTAGTGCTGAGGCCGAACATGGCGCCACAGGAGGTCTTCCCGGGGATATTCCGCATTGAAGTGGACTCCAGGGCGGTCCTGGCCACTCGGAACATGACCCCCGGCAGGAAGGTCTACGGCGAGCAGCTTGTCGAGGTTGATGGCGTCGAGTACAGAACGTGGAACCCTTATCGCAGTAAACTCGCCGCCGCAGTGCTGAAAGGCCTAAAAGAGTCCCCTCTCTCCATCGGGGACAGGGTCCTCTACCTGGGCGTAGCCTCAGGGACCACATGCTCCCACATATCCGACCTCGTGGGCCCCAAGGGCTACGTCTGGGGCGTGGACTTCGCCCCCCGCTCCCTGCGCGACCTCGTATCCAACGTCGCCAGGTACAGGAAGAACATATCCCCAATACTTGGCGACGCCCGGGACCCCGCCTCCTATTCAGCGGAGGTGCAGAGGGTAGATGTCCTGTACGCCGACGTAGCCCAGCCCGCACAGGCTGAGCTCGTTGTGAAGAACGCCGAGGTGTTCCTCAGGCAGGGGGGGAGGCTGGCCATGGCCATCAAGTCGAGGAGCGTCAACGTCACCCGGAGCCCCAGGGACGTCTACTCCGACCAGATCAGGGTTCTGGAGAGGGCAGGCTTCACAGTCGGGGAGGTCCTCGAATTAGAGCCCTACGAGAAAGACCACGCTATGGTGACAGCTACCTACCGAGCCTGAGCCGCCCTTATCCTCTTCACAGTTGCCCACGAGCACCTCATGAAGGGAGGGCAGTCATCGCGGTCCTCGAACCAGGACTCCAGGAACGAGACCGTCCTCCTGTCGCTGCTGTAGCCCGAGCCAAAGTCGCCGTGCTCCTCCCGGAGCTCCGCCACGAACCTGTCCCGCCTCACCTTGGCCAGGATGGACGCCGCTGAGACGACGGGGTAGATGTCGTCGGCATGGCTCTCTCCGTGGACCTCGATCCCGGGAGGGATCACCCTCTTGATGTCAGCCACGAACCTGTCGATGACCGTGTCCGCTGGGTCCACGATCGCGCGGTGGGGAGCCAGGTCCCTGATAACCTTCGCCATGGCCATGGCCTCGAGGTAGTTCAGCTTCCTGTAGACTACCCCCCTGTTCACGACCTTGTCTATAGCCCAGGGCTGCAGGTCGAAGAAAGCCCAACCGTCGGCGAGGTCCATTATCTCGGCCTTAAGGGACTCCCTCCTCCTCGGTGAGAGCTTCTTGGAGTCCCTGACCCCCATCGAAGGGAGGACCTCGGCTGTCTCCTCGTCAAAGAGGACGCCCCCCACGACGAGGGGGCCTATCGCGGGGCCCCTTCCCGCCTCGTCGACTCCCGCAACTTTGACCATTGGGCTACTGTGTACACTCTGATGGAGGTCGGTTTTAACCCCTATCCTCACAACTGCGTATGCTGGATGATGTCAGCGTTACGAGTCGATTTATTTGGGTAAAAAAAGGTGTATTTTGTTTCATCTATAGGGGGATGTTGACGTCCCTGAGCTCGAAGTCCTTGACCCCCTTGAAGTACCTTAGGACCTGCTCCCCCTTCATCGTTATGACGTAGATCTTACTGGTCCTCTTGTCCCTCCTCCTCCCGGACGTCATATCGATCTCCTCAATAAGCTCCTGGGAGACCATCGATGTGAGGATCTTCATGAGGGGCTGCCAAGAAATGTTCGCCTGATACATGATGCGCGTGGGCTTGTCCGTGCCCCCCTTGATTATTTTGAGGACCTCTAGGTATATCTCTAACTTTGACCTTCTTGTCTCCATGGTCTTACCTCCCCTTTATGGGGCTGACCCCTTGAACATCCATGAGATGGGACTCTATTTTAGCCGACGTGTGTGTTCCATTACTACAACGACCCTCTATAAGCAACTCAGGGGCCAGGGGAGATCTCTCTATACAGTTTCAGGTAACGTCTGACGCCCTCATCTGGATTGAATCGCTTCACGATAGTCTCCCTGGCGTTCTGGCCTAGACGTAGGTTCGATGCAGCTCGGAGGACCTTTTCGGTCAACCCCTCCACGTCCCGGGGTCTGAAGAGGTAGCCGTTCACTCTGTCCGTGATTACCTCGGGACATCCGAAGCCGTCCACCGCCACAGGGACGCAGCCTGTCGCCATAGCCTCCTGCAGCGCCATGGAGAGCCCCTCGCCGACGGAGGTAAGTACGAAGACGTCGCAGAGCTGATGGAACATCGAGGCGTCATCAACCCTTCCTAGGAACAGAATGTCTGTTAATCCCAGTTCCCTGGATAGCTTCTCTAGGTATGGGCGGTGGAACCCCTCGCCTCCGATGACGAAAAAGGAGTCAATCTCATCTCGGATCCTCACCGCAGCCCTGATGAAATCCTCGACCCGTTTCTCGGGGACGAGCCGTCTCAGGGTGCCCACGACGAGCCTGTCAGTGGGGATTCCCAGCGCCTCTCGTAAGGCGTCCCGGTCCGATGCAGGCCTGAACCTCTCAGAGTCGACGCCGAGGTAGATAACCTCGACACTCTCTTCGGATGCTCCAAGCCTGATGGCGAGGTTCTTAATGAAAGCGGAGACGGTGACGACCCTATCCGCTTTCCTGAGGGCACGTCTGACGAAGGGCCTGTATATTGGTGCCGAAAGCGGGAGGAGGCAGTCGCCTCCATGGCAGGTCAACACAATGGGGGCTTTCGTAGGTGAAAGGGTGGCAAGGAACCCCATGGGGATGGCGAGATGGGCGTGGACGATGTCGGCTGAATGAGCCACCAGATGTAGGTAGGCTGAGCAGAGGTAGGGTGGAAGTTGCATCAGATCACGTTTTGAGGCGTGCTTCAGTGTCCGCTCTGGTAGGATTTCGAGGCGCTTGGATGGCATGAACGGGAATCGCATGACATTGAGCCCCCCGCCCTCCTTCATATACGAGCGCGTCCTGGGCGCGAGGACAGTGATATCCACCCCCGCCTCCGCCAGCCTGAGGCACTGGTCGCGGACGAAGTTGCCGTAGTAGTCTCCCTCGAATCTGGGGAAGCTGGAGGTCGCCGTGAGAACCTTCAATAGTGGCCCCTGAACTACGGATAACTTATCTTCAGTTACAGATAACGATTCTCCAATGGACATCTCCCTCTGCCTCGTCGCCACCGAGCTCTTCGAGTGGGGGCGCCACGGCGGAATCGGCATGGCGACCCGCACAATTGGGGCAGCCCTCGTAGATAGAGGGATGGATGTCTCGGTCGTGGTGCCCTGGGGTGCGGGGCAGGCTCCGGTCGAGGAGCTTGACGGGATGACGGTCTACGGTTTCCCCCTCTGGAGGTACCCCCTCACGGGCTCCCTCTACAGGCGCGTCGACGCCGACGTATACCACTCCGAGGGGCTGAGCTGGGGGAGCGTCATCGCACTGGATTCAATGCCCGAGAGAAGGCATATCGTCACCTTCCAGAACCCCCGGACAAGGGAGGAGTGGGGGGCGGTCTATCGTTTCTATCCGCTGAGGCGCAGGCTCTTCAACGCCCTCTATTGGGGAAGCCTCGCGGATGCGGTGGGGCGGTTGGACGCGGTCTACTGCCAGTCCAGAGATCTGATCCCAAAGGTGGAGGAGCTGCACTCTCTTGCAGAGGCCCCTAGGTTCCTGCCTAATCCCGTTGATGTTCCTGCGACGATTCCTCGGAAGTCAGGGGAGCCGACGGTCTTCTTCCTCGGGAGGTTCGACGGGGAGAAGCGCCCCGAGCTCTTCTTTCAGCTAGCCGAGAGGTTCCCCGAGGTCAGGTTCGTAGCCATGGGGAGGGCAAAAGACGATTCCGCGGACAGAGCGTTGAGAAAGGAATACGGCGGTTCAAGGAACCTGGAGATGCCCGGGTTCGTCTCCGGAGAGAGGAAGTACAAGGTCCTTGAGGAGGCCTGGATCCTCGTTAACACCAGCGTGAGCGAGGGCTTCCCCGTCTCATTCCTGGAGGCAGCCGCACACGGCTGCGCGGTTCTCAGCCCCCACGACCCCGAGGGCTTCGCCAGCTGCTTCGGGTGCCATGTGAGTGATGGTGACCTGGATGCTGGACTCAGGTTCCTGTTGGACTCGGACCGCTGGAAGCGGAGAGGTGAGGAGGGCTACGCCTACGTCTCGGAGTTCCACGAAAAGGGGAGGGTTATCGACATGCACATGGAGGTCTACGAGGGGCTGACGGGGGCCTAGACGACCCCTTCCTTCCGCAGCTCCTCGATTTTCTCCGTGGAGAGGCCTAGGATCTCAGAGTAGACCTCCTCGTTGTGCTGGCCCAGGAGTGGTGCGGGCATCGTTATGTCCCCTTTGGTCTCCGAGAACTTGATGGGGAACCCTGGGAGGCTGACCTCACCCAAGGTCGGGTGGTTCACATCTACGAACATCTCCCTTGCCCTGGCGTGCTCATTGGCCTTCACCTGGTCAAGGTCCAGGACGGGTGCGACGGGGACTCCGGTCTTGGCGAGGAGCCCTACCACCTCCTCCACTGGCCTCTCGGCGACCCACCTCTCCACGTCCTCCCTCGTCAACTCCTCCACGCCCAGGAGCTCCTTGAACCAGTCGGTGATGCGACCCGCAGGGAGGCTGAACATGACGTACCCGTCCTCCGCCTTGTGGAGCCCCGAGACGCCAACCCTCCCAGCCCTCCCGGCACTCCTGAAGGTCATGCCGGCTATCTCCCAGAATGAGAAGCTCTGCATCACCGCGATCATTGAGTCCATCTGGGCGACGTCGATGCGCTGCCCCCTCCCCGTTCTGTGCCTGTGCTGAAGGGCGGCGAGGATGCCGATTAATGCGGTGAATCCTGGGATGGTGTCGGCTATAGCTTCCACTGCCTGGAGAGGGGGTCCTTCCGGGTTGATGCCCTCCTGCATCGTCCACATGTAGCCGCTGGAGGCCTGGGCGATGGGATCGAAGCTGCGCCGGTCGCTCCACGGGCCGGTCTGGCCGAAGCCCGAGATCGAGGCGAAGATGATGCCCGGGTTGAGTCCTTGTAGGACTTCCCAGCCCAGGTCAAGTCGGTCCATGGTCCCGGCAGAGAAGTTCTCCATGACGACGTCTGCCTTCTTAACCATCTCCATGAATATCTCCCTCCCCCTTGTGTCCTTTAGGTTCAGGGTGACCCCTTTCTTGCAGCGGTCCACGAACATGAAATAGGGGCTCACCCCCTTGACGAGGGGCGGGAACATCCGCGTCATCTCGCCCCAGGTGGGCTCGATCTTTATGACCTCGGCTCCCATGGCCCCCAGGAACATCGTGCAGATGGGGCCTGCGTGGGCATGGGTGAGGTCGAGTACTCTTATTCCTTCGAGTGCGCTCATGTAATGAAGTTAGGTGAAGAAGCTCTTAAGATCAACGTCGTCCTCGGGGCTGTTCTCAACGCGTGGGAGAACCCCCTCCACCTTGAGGAAAAGTCTCTTCACGTCCAGGCTCTCCTTGCTGTAGCCCCCGCCGAAGCCCCCGATGCCCCCGTTGGACCAGATGACCCTGTGGCAGGGGATGACGATGCCTATGGGGTTTGCTCCGACGGCGTTCCCAACCGCCCTAGCTGCTGCGGGCCTCCCGATGTCCTTGGCGAGGAGGCCGTACGATGAGAGCTTCCCGTAGGGGATCCTGTGGATTGCGTGCCATACCTCCTTCTGGAACTCCGTCCCCCTCAGATCGAAGGGGAGGTCAAACTCGGTGGGCTTGCCCTCGACCCACTGTTCCAGCTGGTTCCTCAGGTCCCCGAACCTGTCGGGGTCAGGAATCAGCTCGGCCTTAAGGCCCCTGAGCCCGGCTTTGAACCTCTCACCCGTCCCGAGGGCGTGCACCCGGACCAAGCCCTTCTCCGATGCGGCTGCCCAGACGGTCCCTATCGGCAGCTCGATGTTATCGTAGTAGATCTTCTCCATCTTCCCACCATCCTTTAAACGGTTCACATGGTACTGTGATCTGTCATGGTGAGAACGTCGGGGCTGCCTAAAATAGTGTTGGCATCCTCCTCCCCGAGGCGGGTGAAACTGCTGAATCAGCTGGGGTTACCCTTCGAGGTTGTGGAGCCCGATGGCGTTCACGAGGAGGACGACGGGATCCCCGAGGAGGTCGTCGTCAGGAACGCACGGGCCAAGGTGGAGCACGTCGCCTCGACAATAGAAGAGGGGATCGTGGTGGGGGCCGACACGATAGTTGTGCTGGGCGACGCGATTATAGGGAAAGCCATGACCGACCAGGAGGCGACGGAGATGCTAGGAGCCCTCGAGGGAAAGACTCACAGGGTCCTCACGGGTCTGGCGGTCGTCAACGCCTCCTCGAAGCAGATGGAGACGGATGTCGTGGAGACCCACGTCACGTTCCAGCCCCTCTCCACTGAGGAGATCGCCAGGTACGTCGCCACCGGGGAGCCCCTGGGGAAGGCTGGAGGCTACGCGGTCCAGGAGCGGGGCGCGGTCTTCGTTGAGGAGTTGGAGGGCTGCTTCTACAACGTGGTAGGTCTCCCCCTGGCCCGGCTGAACACCCTCGTCAAGAGGCTCGGAGTAGCCCTCCTATGACTCTGAGGGCCTCCAATAATCTATATAGCTATATATATTTGCCATTTTCTATGTAAAACAGGTTTTTATCATATAATCAATGGTTCTAGGACGCGTTGGCCCATATAAGGAGAGGTCATCCAGGGAGAGATGACCGCACATCTCCCATCTGGAGGCGTCCCTGATTGTCGAGGACGAGGGAC
>Ga0209536_100001325_pt1 | contig 41214 bp, 69 predicted proteins | sample DeeMarSeWOR28_12_FD_187461 | JGI IMG/M metagenome (GOLD analysis project Ga0209536, IMG submission 187461) | Marine sediment microbial communities from White Oak River estuary, North Carolina - WOR-2-8_12 (SPAdes) (version 2) | ecosystem: Environmental > Aquatic > Marine > Intertidal zone >...
AGGATTATATACAGTAGCATTAGTTACTTGGGAATCTTCATCTGCATTAATTGTTAAAACTCCACTACTACTCGGAGCTGTGTATGCTATATCAAATGTGTTACCAATAAACACAAGTCCTATATAGTTAACACTATCCTGGTTGGGGTGCTCAACCCCTGCTCCTGCTGTATTGGCTATAAAGCTTGAGTCTTCTATATCAATACCAGAATTCCACAATAAAGCAGCAGTTGCTACTGTATCAATAAAAAACGACTGTGATATGGGAGTGTCATCTGCAGTAATTTGCCCACATTTTTCAAAAGTACAGCCTATAACTTCTGTGCTTGCTGTAGCACTAGGAAAATCAATATCAGCAGCACCATAAAACGTAGTACCATATAATTTAAAATCAGTAATATTAGTATCTGTACCATCTAAAGAGAATTTTGCTGTTTGGTCTGTGTCTGCCACACGTACACTACACCCTTGAATTCCAGATGATCCTGATTTATCACCTAATATAAATTCTGTGATATTAGACCCACTAGTAGCCACAACAGAAATATCACACAAATCTGCTGCAATTGGTCTATCTTCAAAAACAACTACTTGAGATTTTGCTTGAAACTTACAACCATTACTACCTGTAGCATCTCCTACATCCAAGCTGCCTACTAAATAGTAGACACCACCTATCTTTCTAATAATACCATGCCCTAAAGATGTATCATCAGCAGAAAATATATTGTCAAGATCAAAATAACCCCCACCATCATCCCCATAGGCAATAAGTCCATCACTTTTACAAATATTATCTATCCATACGTTGTCAAAGTTTTTACCACTATCAACTTGTGTTATTCTAAATATAATAGAGGTTATAGCATTCATACTTGAGGGCTTTGTACCAGAATCCACAGGATTTTCGGTATCAACGCACATATTTTTCCAGCCACCCTGGTATCTGTCAGCGTTTAAATTCCAGTATCCTGTATTTGAACCATCTGACACACCTACTTCTATGGCTGTGGCTGTATTGGCTAAAAGACCTGACGCAGAATCAAGAAACCAGAATCTTAGATGAGAAGAACTAGCAGTAAAATCAACAGATACGTTTGAAAGTGTAAGGGTGTTAAGCCCATTAGCTTTTAAAACAAAACTTAAACTACCACTACCTTCTTTATAATTAGCTGAATCTAGTTCTTCTGCTACACTCCATGCTCCATCTGTAGTGTCGCAGGATTCTATCTGAGAATAATTTTTTCCTGAAACTGTAACTGCCATTTACAAATCTCTCCCATACTTTACTATTCTGTTATTTTCCCATGTATCTAAGAAATAAAAGCCACATTCTTTATGTATTATAGGAGGAGCACTTGGGAAAATTTTACATTTCAATGGTCTTTCTTCATTACCATGAATTAAGCACGTAGCTTTTTTACCTTCATATACAAGATGTTCACAATCTTCATGGTCACAACACCACCCACAACGATTGCACTGTCCTCTAAGTTCATACCGCATTTTAGGTTTAGATATGTTAGATGTCATTTTAAACTAATTGTTTCTTTTTTCCGTTTTTAAATTCCAAGATTATATTTGGTAGATGCCATAATGTACATAAAAATATTATGTCATCTGTGCTTTCAATAAACCTTTTCATATACGGAGAATAGTGTTTTTCATTCAAAATCCCAAATTTACAAAACGATAAGTTCCGTTTAGAATAGAATTCACTAAAATAATCAGAATACTTTTGATTAGTAATTGTTTTAATATGAAATTCAAAAGGTGTGTGAAGGTCTTTATGAACACAGTATTTGGAATACTCTTCTTTACCCATAATTTCTTCTAATTCTTTGTTAATACAAATAAAATTGTATTTGTACTTATCATTATGATAATAAATAAACAGATTGTATAGAACAATTTCAAATACTACATCATACTTTTCACATAATAAATCAAATAACGATTTTTTATTGAACCTCTCTATATATGTAAAAAGATCATCCAAAATGTTCTTATCAAAAAACCAATTGTATACTTCAAAAAAGTAATACGGAAGACCTTTATCTTCTCCTATTAACTCAAGGCAATTATTGGTAATTGTTGAAAAAATACCGTTTGTAAATTTTTCATTATTATAATTCTCTGTATAAAAGATATGCCTATATTTTATAAAATGATCACTAAATAAATCAACCATCTTAAAATCCCTTATCGCTAATGCTTCAGAATCAAATAAAACAGCATAAGGATTTGCTACTTTATAAACACCAACAAACTTTTTTATAGATTGAAAATTATATTTACCAACTTTTTTCAATAATTCAGCATCATCTATATCTCTATTAAAAATTTCCTTAACTAAATCTTTTAAAGAATAAATTTTTATATTGATTTTATGAGAAAGTTTAAATATATAATCATTAAATACTCCTACCTCATGATCTGATACCACAAAATTTATTTGAACGGTATTAATATCCAAACAATGTTCTAGTAATGACTCTAAAAACTTAACCACTCTAGGAAAATGCGGTGTGTATGTTGGTATTACTACCTGTAAATATTCTACTTGCAAAATATAGTTCCTTTCGCATCTGCCCATTTATCTATAATAAAAGTCAGAGATTTTATACATTTATCTGAGGGAAGCCAGATATCGTCTTTTGTTGGGTAGTCGTTATAAGGTAAAAGACAATATTCAGTAAACCCTATGTCATTTAATCTTAACAAGCATGAAATAGCATTATTCAGTAATTCAGAAACAAAAGTAAAACTTAATATATCAATCCTTTCCTGTAACCCACAAAGAGCACGAAGCTCAAAACCGTTTACATCTAAATATATATACCCAGGCTTACCAAACATCGAAATTATACTGTCAAGTGTGTAAGTAGTTGTTACTTCTTCATATACTTCCTTCTCCTTATAAAATTCCTTGTTTCTAGTCTCTGTTAGCCATTTTACATCTAAAGAAGAACTCATAGGAACTGTCTTTAAAGTATACAAAGAAGTAGTTTCCTCATCATCTGAAACAGCTAAATTAAAGCAAAAAAACTTATCAGCATTCAATTTATTCTTACACAGGATACTCAAATAATCAAAACTCTCTTTGTTTGGTTCTATACAAATAACATTAGAAAATCCCATAGATTGTATCCCTACTAAATTAGCTCCTCTACCTGCTCCAACATAATAAGCTAAAAATTTATTAGTAAGACCTAAGTAATCAATATCTTTTAAACTAAATCGTTGGTTTAATGGCATTTCTATCTCCTACACACAAAAACAATTACCACTAAGAACATTGTCTTCATCATTATCTTTTAAATCAATAAAAAGCATTGCACACATATTATAACCATAACAGTCATCAGTAGATTTAGGTAAATCCTCCCCGAAACATATATAAAAACTAGTAAATCCTAAATCCCTTAACATAGACAAACAAGACAAATTATCATCTAATCTCTCCGATATCCACTCAAAACTTAATAGTTCTGGTTTAAAATCAAGCCCTCTGATAACATATTTCTCGTATCCTTCAACATCTATCTTAATATAATCTGGCTGTTTGCCAATAATATTAACAATGTCTGAGATAGTTAAGGTTGCTACTTCTACTTCCTCATATTGCTTTTCTCTGTAATATTGCTTGTGTCTTGTTTCTGTTAGCCATTTTGGGTCTAAAGAATTAAGAAAAGGTAGATTTCTAGTAGAATGTAACTTAACTATCTCACTACTTTTATCAGTAACAGCATTCTGTAATAATGTAATATCTAAGGCATTACCGTACTTAGCCTCAAGCTTCTTGAAATTTTTTGGGTCTGGCTCTACACAAATAATATGCCTGTACCCTATTGATCTTATGCCAACAACGGAATCTCCGTCATAAGCCCCGATATCAAAAGCTAAATCAAAGTTCTTCAAACCTAAATGACTTAATTTAGACGAATCAAATTTTTCATTTAATCGCATTATAAGAATCCCTACAAAAATGATTTAAGCTGCTCTACAAATATGCTTTCATAATTAATATCATTTATACACCATTTCTAACAGCCAAATAATTAGTAGTTCTAAATTGTTCATGTATTTCATCATATTTAGGAATATGAAGTAGTCCACCTTTAGGGGTAATCCTGTAAATTTGAAAGCTAGGAGTTAACAAATACCAAAAATCTTGAAAGAATGTTCTGGTATCTATATTACACCCACCAAATTCAAACATAACTAAGTCTATTTTACTATAATACAACATTTTTTCTGCTCCTCTAAGAGCAAAGAGTTCATGACCTTCAATATCTAATTTTAAAAGATGTATATGATCTATATTATTTTTTTCACAGTAATTATCAATAGTATCAATTTCTACTTGCTCAGATGTATCGAAATAAATATTAAAATGATCTAATCTCCTACGTGTTAATGAAGCAAGCCCAGAACCTTCTTTATCATAATATAAAGTAGACTTTTCTTTTCTAATTCCTAATCCTGTATTATTAAGTTTGATCCTCTTATCTATAATCTTTTCATCTAAATTCCTTTTTAATATATTGAATGTTGGTTTACTAGGTTCAAAACAATGAATAGAGGAATAGTCAAATCCAGCTTTATCAATAAATAATTCAACAAATTTTCCCTTGTTTGCTCCAACATCAAACACACAATATGGTGGGGTTATTCTTAATTTGAGAACTACAAATGCTGCAGCTTCTCCACTGATATCAACATTACTCCCACTTCCTATTCCTACTTGGTATTGTAAATCTTTAAGTCTTTTTTCATAATCATCCATACATACCTCTCTTTAATAGTATAACCCAAAATTATGAACAACATTCAATTCCTTAAAATGCTTATCATTTAAATCAGTAAAATCCCAAGTTTTATCTTTAGGAAGTGTATCAAAAAAATCACTAACAGCTTTGTGCCCTTCTCTATCATCAAAGATAATAACACCATCTTCATTTAATACTTCCTTACTATATCTATACTCAAATCCGACTCCTTCAAAAGAGTGATCCCCATCAATAAATATAAGATCATAACCACCATTAGGTTTTATAGAATTCAAATACCTTAAATTTTTTTCAAAAATTTCATCATTCTCCAACTCTTTGAATTCTTTATATACTATACCAGCATCTAATAAAGCCCATTCATTTCCCATTTTGTGAAATGTTTTGTGTGGCATCCAGTAATGCTGTCTAATTAGATTGCTTTTCAAAACAACACTACCACCATTAAAGCCTCCTCTTTTTATTTCAAACGTGTCTATAACTACATCTCTCGTATCCTCATAATTCTCCTCTATAAAAAAAGCTATAGCATTTGTAGTAAAACATCTCCAAGAACCAATTTCTAATATCTTTTTTGGCTTTAAAGTTTTTATTACAGCTATAAGAGAACTAGCAGTACTAACTTTTGCACCAAGATATTTATCATCCTTAGAAACCCCTTCTAGAAATCTCATTTCACAGGAAAATTCCTTATCATAGTAAATAAAGTTACTCTCAAAATCTTGTTTAAATTTGTCTAAACTTATTTTCATATTTACTCCTTATACCCAATCATATAATAATTCTCAGGTATATGACTTATTTCCCAATTATGCCACTTAATATTTGTTCTAAGATTCCCCCAATCTCTAAAAAAATCTACATTACTAACATCTTCAAATCCTATTTGGTATGCAATTAAATAATACGAAAAATCCTCTACTTGCTTTAGAACCATTCTCCTCATATCCATAGGAGCTTCACTTAAAGACCATGTAGCTATAAACAAACTATCCTTAAAAGAGTGAACCGTTTCTAATTTAGCTAAATCCTTCTCTGAAAGTAATCTAGGATGAATATCAAAATGATTTAAATAATATTCCTGTAATTTAACAAAGGTAGGTAAATCATAAATAGTATATTTCCCAGAAAATCCTAATGTATGTATTAATCTACACATGCACCCATACCCACCACCAAACTCAAATATAGTATCTAATTCATCAACTCTCTTATTAGACAATTTTTCAAATAACGCAACATGGTAAGCCATATGTACCAAGTTATAACTATTAGGAGGATTTCCTATTTCAGATTCCTGTATAGCTGGTTTCCACCTACTGTTCCAATCTGGCATCTCTTTAAGAAATTTAAGCTCAATAGCAACCCATCTTGGATTACCCATAAACATAGTTTTTTGTACAACAGGCCAACTTATTAAGTTTTCACGACCATATATTTTCTCATTATTTCTTAATTCAGCATGTTCTCTATCCCAAAAAGAAGACACTAACTTACTCATTATAATTCTCTAGAAAGTTTTTTAAGTCCTCTGGAGTTCCTAACCCAAACATCTTATCAACATCAAATGTCTTTATCTTCTTTCCATCAGCTATCCCTTCATTGTATACTGGACACACATAAAATTCACCGTTTACTCGTATATCTTTATCTATCATTTGTTCAGCATATTTAACGTAATCAGACCCTTTAGACCAATAATAAATACCAACTGTAGCTATATCGGAAATAGGTTTCTTCTCAGCAACTTCAGTAACAAACCCATCATCTCCTAATTTAGCAAATGACCATTTAGGATGAGTAGCTCTAAAACTTAAAATACCACCATCTATCCCCTCAGAAGACATAGCATATATAAAATCGTTACTATCCCATTCAATAAATTGGTCACTATTTGCTATTAATAAAGGATTGTCATTATCAATAAATTCTTTAGCTAAAAGAGTTGTACAAGCAGCCCCTTCTGTGACACCATCAACTTGTACAATTTCACAATTAGGAGCTATTAAATTTAACAAGGCTTTAAGATTATACTTATCATAATGTGTTTTCTGGACTATAAAAATATGTTTTGCATCTATATTTAAATTCTCAACCACTAATTGTATCATTGGCTTTCCTTTTACCTCTATAAGAGGTTTTGGAAAAGTATAACCAGCTTTCTCAAATCTTGATCCTGCACCTGCCATTGGAATTAATACGTTCATATCTCCTCCTTGCCACTTTGGTCTTGTTATGTTACTCTTATTAATATTTCCTATTTTCTCTTCAATTGATTCTAATCTAACATCCTCTACACTTACTACTCCTAAAAGATGTGCACCTGAGTTAATAGCAGCCTTTCTCCCTATATGAGAATCTTCTATAATCAATGTTTCTGTTGGATCAACTTCAGCTTTGATCATTGCTTGCAAAAACATTTCTGTATTTGGTTTAGGATTTTTTACATCTTGGTTGCTAACAAAAAAATCTATGTATTCAAGAAATCCTTTTCTGAGTAGCATCATTTTTGTAGTCTCACGTATACTATTACTACAAACTGCTATTTTATAATTTTCTTTAAGAGTTCTTAGTATTGTCCTAATTCGTTCATCATAGGTGTAGGTTTCGTTAATTATATCTATAGTTGCTTGTTGCTTTCTTCTCCAAACTTCATCATATAGTTCTTCTGGTAGTCCTTTGTTTTCTGTAAGTAGTTTAAGTTTTACTTTAGTAGGTCTACCATCATATGTGCTTAGATGTTCATCTCTATCTATAACATAATCTTCATCAAACGATCCTAAAGCTCTGTTTAATGCATGGTAGTGCATGTCCTTAGCGGCACATAGAACGCCATCCAGATCAAAGATTATTAAGCGGATACTCATAATTATACCTTTTATTTAAAATTAATCTATACCATTCAGTATGCCATTCTCTATTAAAATTTGATCTTGAGTGGCAACTATCACACAAAGTAACTAAATTTTTTAACGTACAATCTTTTTTGTTGTAGTTAATGTGATGGACATCTAACTTAGTGCCATTATTGTGCTTAGTATTACAATTCAGACAGATATTCCCATCTCTATCTCTTATATTTTGTTTATATTCTTCATCATAAAACGATAAACAGTAATCTTTTTTTGAAAAACCTCCCTGCCAATTAGGATGGTTTTCCCCACGTACTGCTTGACTTATTTTTTCTTTATGCTCTTCTGAATGCTTTTTCCCTATTTGAGCTAGACTCATATTTTTTAATACTTTTGGAGAAAACTTCTTATTGTAATTGCAATTTTTACTACCAGATCGTGACTTGCTCATAGCTAATCTAGTTTTTTTAGATAAAGTCCTACCCAACATTTTACAAGAATTAGTACAAAATTTAGAACCTTTTCTTCCTAAGTATTCTTTACCACATCTAGGACATATCTTAAAATAATAAGTATCTGTTTTTTTAATTAAATTACCATACTTACTTAGATAACACCCTTCTAAATTATCCCAACAAATCTTCATCCTTATCCTCTTTAAAAAATGGCGTTTTCATATTTAGTAAATCTTCTAATTGCTTACTAGAAATAGGCTCAGTATTAGGTACAAATATCTTTTTATTCTCCTTTTCAGTTCCTACTGCAGCTCCCATAGCACTAATAAAAATAATCATTATTCTTCATCCTTATCCTCTTTACTAACCCCAAAACAATTCTTCGGGTCTGGTGCTAAACCATCTGTAGTCATCTGACAACAGAAGTGTTTTGAAGTAGATAGTAAATTATTATCCCCTATATTATCACATGTTAGTCCGTTCCCACTACAGTCATCCTTTCCACAATGACATGTTGTATGTGCTAAATCTGCTGTAACATTTAGTCCTTCTGTATCAAATTTTGTCAGCTCTGTTAATTCGTATCCTTCTTCTTTTCTATGTTTCTCTGTACAAGGCATAGTTTACTCCTCTTTATTCCATTTTACAAAAGCTACAGATCTATAATCTCTTATGTGTCTATCACAACATTTGATATTATAAAGAGAATCAAACTCTTCACTATCATACCACATCTTAGGTTGTTTTCCACACTTCGGACAGTTCTCCAAGATATATGTCACCATTATTCATCATCTTACTTTTGTTCTGTGTACACTCTAGCACACACATCCTTTGGTTTCATTAACTTGACACATGAATTAGTATTCATCACATACTTACAATTCCCCTCTAACAAAACTTCTCCACTCCACTTTACATCTTCACCTTGCCCCCAAACTAGATTTTCATCAAGTGGGAATTTTTCCATCACATACTTTTTCACTACAAAATAAGCACCACTTATGTACATATTTTCTATATTAGTATATTCATAAGGAGCAAGAATTCTATCTATAATATTTGATCTAACCCCAGGTTCTCTATTATGTCTAGAATCATTTATATGGTCTTTATCTGCCCAGATACACCAATCTCTAAATCGACTACCATTATAATTTAGTATTTTATTCATACATATATCCCACTCATCACCAAATTCACGGTATCCTCTATACCAATTAGGTAAAAATGTTATATAGTCATGAAGATACACTATATTGTCATATAAAGCATTCTCAGTAACAATATTTTTTTTCTTAGTAATCCACTTAGGTTTCTTACTTTCATCAAACGGTATGTGAGTTAAATAATCACCATCAAATCTTTCGCCACCAACTACAATAATCTCAAATACATCAATCATCTGCTTATAGATAGACTCTATTATTTTTACTACCCTAGCTGTTTGTGTTCCGTCAGTAATAATACCAAATGTAAATTTCATCTCTCTAATAGCTCATACTTAGGTTTACTTTTAAAGTACTTCATGTTCTTCTGCTCTTTATCCTTAATAATTCTAAATTCATTAAGAGGATTACAATCATTGTAATTATAAAGAATATGTGGGATAAATATAACCTTATCTGATGGAGTCATTTCTAACATCGGATAAGTAATAGCCATGTCACAAGCTCCTCTAGCATACTCTCCTGTCTCATCTTTCAAATCTTCTTTATTAACAGCATTCCATAAAAAACCTTTGAACGTTCTCAAGTGTTGACATAACCATCTATGATAAGTTCTATAATTCCTCTCCTTTTTCACATGTACTGGGTAAGGCTCTCCTTGTATAGTACCATTGCTAGTTCTCTCAAAAGAACCATGAGTCATCCAACAATCCTGAGTCATATAAGCATTATTAATTAATTCTAGAACAAAAGGGTCTGCCAAACTATCATCCATATCAACCACAACAACTATATCCTCATCTTTTGGCTTTAAATTTTCAACAAAACTACCAGCTACAGAACCTATATTATTCATGTATTTAATTACTCTAACATCTCTATCAGATGCCCTTTTATATTCCACTAACTTTTCATATGTTCCATCAGTAGACCCATCATCAACTAATATATGTGTATACTTACCATAAGTTTGTAAATCTATACTTGAACAATGCTCTTCAACAAAATCCACACAATTATACCCACAAGAAAAAATTATAAAATTATTCATCAATTCCCCCATTTATTAGGTATTTCTTTTCCCCCTACCAAAGCACATAAAATATCATATAGTTCTTTTATTCGTATCCTATCAAGATGTTTATCTTTAACAATACCCAAAGCATTCTTTGTTACTTCTTCTACATAATCATGATCATTTAATATTATCTTTGCTTTGTCAACTACATCGGAACAATCATCTTTATATATGAAACAACATTCTTTAAGACCAAACAAAATATGACTATGGTGAAACCAATTAGTCAGATAAGGTGTATTAGTTAACATACATTCAAACATCTTAGCTAAAGGAACATGTAGTATGCCTCCTGAACACCCTAATATACCTTTAAAAGTCTTTATATATCTTGGGTAATCTTTTGGAGAAACTTTCCCATAAATTTCATGAAGTAACTTAGCATTTAATAATTCTAATATAGCCTGTCTACGAATAGTATACCAAGGAGTAGGACTAAAAGACCCTGCAAATCCTATACAATTTTCTCTATGCCCATAATAAGGCTCAAACTCTTCTTCATTTGCTGATTGAGGAAACCACACACTAGGAACTGGTGCTTTATCTCTGTGAAAATGTCTTCTTAATAATAAATCTACTTTATTATTCTTATACCAATCCAAAACTTCAGTACCTTTGTATTTCGACAACTCAGGATCGTATGTATAGAAATCATCTTCTAAGATAACTACAGGAACTCCAACTTTCTTAATATCAACAGGCAACCATTTTATCACACTTTTATTATGTAAAATAACTAGGAACACATCTGCTTTATATTCCTTAAGCAAATCAGATGCTGATATTTTTTCATTGTATTCTTTAACCATCAATTCTTTAGGAAATCTATATTCAGTTTTGTCTACTTCATATGTCATCTTTCCATAGACCTTAAATTCACAATACTTTTCCAATTTTCTAACAAACCCTAAGAATAGCCTAGTAGTAATAAACAAAAAATTCTCCGAAAAACATAAAACTTTCATATGATATTTAATTCCTCTTTTGGTATGTAAATAATATCCCTCACCTGCCCAACACGCAGTATAATTGATTTCATTAATTTAAAGTCTCCATGTCTATATAAATTAACGGAACATGCCTTTCTTATAGTAAACCTTCTATTTCTAACAGCTCTAACAGAGTAACCTACCCATATACCTTCTTCCGTCACAGCTAATCCTCTTGTCCAAAATCTTCTACTAGTAGTAAACAAAGATTTTTTCTCATTAAAAGAATACACAAACCCTTGATTAGATGCCGATATTAATATATCATCTTCATAAGGTTGTAAATCATGAGAATGCTCAATATCGCAATTTAGATGCTCGTATTTTAAATTAGTTATAGGTTTGTTATAATATATATCTGATATATTTATTTTAGCTACTGCACTTGGTTTATTTTTAGGTGTTTTATTCAATCCTATATATAAATCATCATCTTTAACGAGAATTGCATTCAACCCATGCATATTCGGATGTCTTGGCTTTTTCCTACTTACTGGGTGTATTACAGTACTAGTTTTAAACTTATCCTCTAAGAAAATACAATGTATATTATCTTTTGCTGTTTCCGTAACAAAAAGTTTTTCATCATGTACTGCTATTTGGTGTATCTGCACTAATTTACAAAAATAAGGGGGGTAGACATCTCTAAAGGAATTATTTAACACCCTTATTTTAGATTTTGTACAAACACTACTTCTATTCAAAATATCCTCAGACACCACAATGTAATCTTTATATCTAGTAATACCAAAGAATACCCCACCACATAATAATCTAGTTTCAGATGTCTCAGTATCTACTCCAAATAAACCATTAGGTGTTGTCACTATAAGCACTATAAAACCTCTCTATTTGATCGTGAAAATATCCTTCATACAACTCTTCATAATTTAGCCATTCAACATATAAATTTCCACATTCAGGACAAGTTACTGGTTCAGGAGGTTGTTCTCACTTAAACTCACAATTACAACATTTATAATGAGCAATTATTCTATCCATACTAGATCATTTATTTGACCAGCTCCCTCTATCTCTATATTTTTAATTAATTCAAACTTATGATGAGAAAATAAATTAATAGAGTTCTTTAAACTAGGGTCTTGCCTACTTGATCTAGGAGATACTGCAGAATATCCCACCCATATTCCGTCAACAGAAACTGTAATTCCTCTTGTCCACACATCCCCTGTATAAAACAAAGGTTCTTTTCTATTAAGAGAATATACAAATCCTTGATGAGATGCCGAAATAAGCATGTCTCCTTGGTATGGCTCTAAATCATGTGTATGGTATACTCCTTCTAAAGTTATTACATCAATACCACTATCAAGAACTTTTATGACTTGGCTTTCCTTGTTTCCTCTATTATTAAGCCCTATATGTATCAACGAATTATGATCTATCCCAACAGCATTAACATGATTAATATCTTTACTAGTATCTTCATTAATATCTATAATTTGTTTTATACCACTTGGCAAAATATTAACAATTCTATTATGTTTTGTATCTGTAACTAAAATCCAAAGAGAAGCATTATAATCATTTAAATATGAATATATTTGGTGTACATCATGAGCCTCTTTTACATATTGTTTTTTAGATTGCGTGAGTGTACTAGAATTATATTGTCTTAAAAGAGTACCCCACTCTTTTCTCTCTGCTACAAAAATATCAGAGAAGCTCTCTCTTCCTATCTTAGACACACCAAAAAAGTTACCTTTTTGTACCCATTCAACTTTTTCAGTTTTAGTATCCACCTTAAAAATACCATTTGGTGAAGTTCCTATAATCATAATTTGTTCTCCCAATCAATAATAAAAACTTTATAACACTCCTCACATGTAAATCTACTAGATTTGTTTGTCTGAAAATAATATTCATCAATACCTACCCACGAAACAACACCACAATAAGGACATTTAGATTCAATACCATATTCAGGCTCTAATGGCTCTTCTATACTTATTATATTAGCTTTTTTTATTGGCATTTTTCCTCACAATCACTATTCCTGCTTCATCACCAAATTGTCTTTTTCTACCAGTAATATCAGAAATATTTAATTTATGTATAGTAACATCATTAAAACCTGCTAATCTAAATCTAGTTTCACAATCTTTAAAAGTAGTCTTCCAAGGATGTGCTTTGTACCCATCAACTAAATTTAAATCTATACTAGGCACATCTCTAGCACTTCCATCAAACGGAATAAATGCTAGAAGAACTCCATTATCACATAATAACTTAAACATCTTTGAAAGAACTTTATCTGGATCATAACTATGCTCAAGAACATCTTTTGCAAATATAAAGCTAAAAGACTTATTTTTAAGCTTCATATCATGAATATCCATAGTTTTACACTTAACATTATATCCTTCACAATTCTTCCTAGCAATCTTAACTAGTTCAGGATTTATATCTATCATTGTTACTTCTCTGTTATACTTCTCCGACAGCATTTTACTATGATATCCTGTGTTACCACCTACATCTAATATAGCCCCATCACTTAAACTATTCTCATTAGGTAAGTATTTTTCCACTTCTTTAAAGAACTTTATGGCCTCATCACCATGAGCTTCAAGAGTAAGTCTAGGCTCACCCTCATATTCCTCTACCTCAAATTGCATCTTCTTGTATTTATCATAATTAAACGAAAAATCTTTTTTTTCACGTTCTCCCTCTATAATAATAGGATCACCAACACTAAATTTAGGAAAGCCATATATCTCAGAAACCATATACCTGTATTTAGGAAACAATTCTAATTGTGTTACTTCATTAGTATACCCTAAACATTGAACATTATACGTAAGAGGAAGTGCTTGATGTGCTGGTGTTGATTTAAACAACGCAACTAGTTCCTTTTTAAAAGCTCCTGCTATATGCATAACAATAGAATCTATAGCAACCACTAAATCTGCTTGACGAATTACTGATTTACTAAATTCCATATCATCATATGCAATATCTTTACCGAATTCTAATATACTATATTCTTGAAAGTTAGAAAGAATTTCATCTACTTCATCCTCTTTAAATTCTTTAGGAGGATTACCTGCATCATTATGAAATAAAGCTATAGGTCTTTTATAACTAGATAAAAACTTGTCGGCCTTTTCAATATAAGACTCAGAAACATGCAATTCTGTCTGTAAATCCTCAATACAATTAAAAGAAACCCCAACTTCAGATTCAAATCGAAATATCTTATGTAGTCTATGTCCTTCCTGTTTGTTGGTAGGTAGAAAAATACCTTTTGTATATTGGTTTTCACCACCATATTTATCAGCAATTGGTAATACCTCATTCTTAACTTTTTCACCATATTTCTCTGGACCAGATTCCCAAGGGTCTGGTAAAATAGTAACAACCTCATCTATAAAAGGTAAACCAGATAATAAATTCTTTAAAGTCCTGCCAAATCTCTCAAGCCCTGCTACCGTAATGTAAGAATTTGGATTCTTTTCTTTATACTTCCTCAAAGCAGGAGTGAGCATCACATTATCCCCAAGTCCGTGTGGTGTTACTATAAGAATTCTTTGCAATTTTCTCTCCTTTCCTATCTTAATATTTATATTTATACTTATTAGTTAACACTAACCCTATCCATAATATACCTCTTTACAAGTTTCACATCCATTTGAGATACAAAGAACGTTATCTAACACACGCTTCCACGAATAATTAGAAACATCGGTAGTTTTTAAAGATTTTTTTGTATTCATTAATTTTACCATTTCAAAATTAACTTTGGAGATATCTTTAAACGTATAAACAGTACCAAACTTTTTATTTAGATCATCACAATATTCAGATAAAACAGGAACACCACAAGCTAAAGAATCAACAACCCTGTTACTAAAAATATTTCCGTGAACCAAATTAAGAACAATTTTTGACTTACACACAGTCTTCCTAAACTCATGTTGATAAACTGGAGGATTGGCATTTAAATCAGTAGGCCACCCATCTCCAAAAATCTCTACATCTCTAGCCTTTCGTAATTGTTCAATCCTTTTTTCAGTAGCATTCCCTATAAACACAACATCATATATCTTCTCTGAGTCCATAGGATACATAATATCTTGATCATACCCTTCTATAATCCAATGCGAATTAGGATTGACTTCTTTGAATCTTTCAACTACCTCTGTTGAAGTAGCTGAAGCAAATGTTGCATACTTTACATGAGTAAGTATTTCATCCGTAACATTGTGATGATAATCCATAAACCACAGCCAAGTCTTCGTTTTATCAGTACACCGCTTAATTATATTAGAAGGTACACCATTGCACTTTGAAAAAAATATTAATTCTGGTTTGTATACTTCAACTGCATGTTCCAACATCCCAAATAAATACTCAAAACTCTTGTGTTGCTGTAATATAGTTCTATAATTTATCGGGATTACTTTGTACCCTAATAATTCAAAATATTTAGCTTGTGCTAAATTAGTGCTGCTCTCTTTATCAACAACACCAACTAAAATAATTGTTTTTTTCACCCTACCCCCTTATCATTTCATTCATTTTATCAATATCTTCCTGCAATCTATCTTCTGGTTTTTTATCTAATTTAGCTTTTTCTTTTTGTAACAAATATATAAATTCAGCTACGTCTTTTAAAATAGTTTGTGTGTCTATAGCCCTATAATCACTTACATATCTAAAACTAGTAGGAGTATTATATCTATTTTCATAGATAGTGTGCCTGTAATTTTCATGCCCTATAATATAACTAGGGCAATCACTTAGTAATGAAATATGTGTTCCACCAGACTGAGAAGATATAGAGCAGATTGAATTATTAAGATATCCTATTACTTGATCTGTCTTATCCAATTCATTGTAAAGTATTAAATTATTAACACTAGGGTCTTTATATTCATGTAAACAAGCTCCTTTCGGAGTACCAGCTAACACTATAAGAAAATCTCTTTTTAAGTTATCTATTAATTCTTTCCATACATATTCTGGAACATTCCTATTAGAAGCTCTCTCTCTTGCTCTAGGAAAAACAGTTATAATAGGTCTGTCTAACCCTTTTATACTACTCCCTCCATATTTAGCAAACATTTGAGGTTTAGCATCCATAATCTTTGTACATGATCTAGGAGGCCATATTTCAATAGCTTTATCTACATTATAGAAATTACGCATATATTCAATAAGGTTTTTGTATACCCCTGGTGGTGTTAATGATCCTGCAGGAGCTGTTTTGAATACAGCTTCATACCCATCAGAATCAAGACCAATATCATAAAACTCTTTTGGTAAATCTATAGTGTAGGAAACAAAATCCTTTATAAAAGTATGTAAGGTAGGATTTGTAAAAAATAAGAACTTATGTTTAGGGTATACCTCAAATTTCAAATACCTGAAATGTGCTTGGGTTCTTTGGAGAAACCCATTCGTGTTCAAGCTAGGTCGTTAATCTAACTCCGCTTTTTGCTGCTGTATATTTCTATACAGATCAGACCATATCTTCATCCCTATGGGATGCCCCCCATTTCCATTCACTTGAATGTACGTCTTTCGACTGGTCGTTGCACGTAATAGCTAATGCTACTTTCGCTCAGGATTGTCCTCATCTTAACATGTTAGGAGTTTCCCTGAATTAGAGGGGTTTTCTATTTATTATTACTAATAAAAGGGGCAATAATTTACCCAAGTTCCCCAATAAAAAAACTAACTACAGTAGGATCATCTACAAAAAATTTCTTATCAATCATCTAACCTCCTAATTGATTTAATTCATTAAAAAATTGTTTGTGTAAAGTAACTAAAGTACTAATACTCATATCCGATTTAGAACTCTTTCGGTTATTATATTTTGCACCAACAATTTTAAGATTAACAGGAGATGATATAATACCAACATCAATATTATTATCAAAACCATCTTTAACAGAAACAATATGATTATTTGGACATCTAAAAAGAAGTTTTGACTTACTAGAAATATAGTCATTAGAAATACAATAATATCCAGATAATATATTTGGAATTCTCTTATTTATTTTATCAATAGATAATTTATTATTCCCACCACATTTCTTATTTTCAATATTAATCATCATTAGTTATTAAAACTCTATTTTTAAATATATCTAACTTCTCAAATTCTCCTGGATATGGCATCTTTCTACGCCACACAACCATATTATTCAACATATAAGGATAGTAACAATATTCTGAACATAACATTTTCTGGTAGTCTACAATTGTAGGAGAAATAAAATTACTAACAAGAGTACCAATAGGAAACTTTGAGAATGAACACAGAAAAGCAATTTTAGATAAATCATTTCTATAACAATCATAATCTTCTTTAAGAGGTAGCCAGTATATTTGTCCTTCATAATTACTTATCCTCCTAGATAACCTATTAAAGCATATGCCATTTTCAAGTGCCTCTAAAGATAACACATGGTTATCTATAAATTCATGCCTAAACAAAAATCCAATATGAGTAATATCATACCCTGTTCTCCATTCTATTACTCCCCCAAGATAGGAATCTGGTGAGAATAGCAACAAATCCCCACTCTTCATCTCATCTCTGTATTTAAGATAAGTTGTAAGACTCCTTGTTTTCTTTTTTTTCTGCATCTGCAGCCACATCCTCTAATGTTGTAATGGGTTGCCCATTCTTAATTGAAAAGAATACACCTTTTAGTGAATTGACTAAATCAGATATTTTTTTCAGTTTAAATGTTTTTGCAATAGCAGTAAGAATCCCAAATATAAATCCTATCGTAATGATATTATATTGAATGAATTCTAATAAAATTGGATCAAAATGAGGTACAGCCATAGTTACCCTCCTTTCTAATCAAAATCTTTGATAGCTTTTACTAACTCATCAATAGTATTCAAACGATCCTCAGGAGCAGTCTCAGGATTCCTAAGTTTGTCTGCAGCATCAAATACTAGTGAAGTTAAAAGAATAGCAGATTTTGCTCTAGGGTCTCCACTTACTGCAGCATAGAGTTCTGCTATTTCTTTAGCTTTGCTGATAAGAGCAATGATATCCATACCATCATCATTATCGAACATAAGTAAACTTTTAAAAAATTTAATAATTGCTTCCATAGTTATTCTCCTTTTTTTTAATATTTAAAAACTCTTCTATATCAATAGGTTTATAATCAGGGTATCCCCAAACTTTTCTTTCCTTCTCTCCAATATCTATATGAAAAGCTATATCAAGATACCTCACCATGTTTTCAACATTAGTAGCTAAAGCTATATTTTTGAATAAACCAATACCTGTAACATCGGAATTAAGTATTGTGGTAATCTGCTCCACAGGACTAGCCTCAGTTTCAAAATGGAAATCAATAGCTTTACAACCATTCTCTCTCAAATGCCAAGGACTCTTACATAGTCTAGCATCATGAATTGCATCATCCATTACCACACAACCATAAACAGACCAGTAAGGTACAGCTACCCATCCTGTGTGCTCAACAATATCATCGAGAATTTTAACAATAGTTGGATTTATATTCCACCCACTACCTAATTGACATAATCTCACATCATCAAATTGATATCTTTTGAAGTGTTTAACATTGTTAAAATCAATCATGAAACCTCTCTATTTATTTTCAGCATATATTAATCCAGCATAAAGAACATTAGGTGTAGCAACATAATCTCCTAATTTTGCTCCTACTCTTACTTGGTTTATTCTACTAGTCACATTATAAATAGAATGTACAGACATAGAAGCTGTTACTTCTTCAGTATACAAACTAGCAATAGACTCATAGGAAGAACTATTCAATCTCCCCTGTACAGTAAACATTACAGATGTAGCATTTAATGGTGCAATACGATATAAAACAGATACATTTTCAGCTTTAGCATCAAGCCAATCTGAATAAGTATAAGCAGATGTAGAAATTTTAGTGGCATTTAGACTAAATGGTAAACCACTTTCTCCACTTATAGACATGAATTTTCACTCCTTTTATTAACCCTTTAACAACTTTAAAAGTAATCACAGCTCTAACTAAAACAACACAAATCAAATCCTTAGTATCGGAGTAAATCAATTGTAGGTAGGTATTATTATTTTTTTATTTTCAACACTCCTAGTGTAAAGGGGAGTAAAACTCCCCTTTTTATATATTCTACGGAACAGTAATCGGTGTAGCTAAATTAGTAGCAGTAAAGTACCAGGGATTATCATCCCCCATATACCATGATCCTTGTAAACTAGCATTAGTAACTAATGCCTGAGCTGCAGCCACTATAGAAGCTTGTGTAGCTAGACTCCCTTCAAAAATAAATTTATTTCCAATTTTTGTGTAACTTGTAGCCTTTACCTGAGCACCCTGAACAGCTCCTGTAAAAGTACCTGAAGTACCTGTTACTGCTGTACTAGAGATACTAGCAAAATTGCTAATAGTCTCAGTTCCGTTTTTCCCTTGTATATTACTATCAAATTTTGAATCACCCATTTATATCAACTCCTTTGCGAATTTTAGGGTTTTTACACTACATGGGTAATAGTATAAAATTTCATACCGCAAAAAATATGAATCCCTTATTTCTCTTCTTTTTTCAATTTCAAGACCCAAGTTTTAGGACTTATACCTTTTTTCATAGGTCTTTCCACTGTTACTACTTCATACCCAAAATCTTCTTCAAGACTTTGAGCAACGTTTGATTCTGTGACTCTAATAGAAGGAGGTCTTTTTTCAGCTAGTTTTTTTGCTTTCTGAAACCCAACAGATTCATTGTTCTTAATCTTCTGTAAAATAGGTATTTCTCCTAAACCTAAGTACTGCCTTACAACATTTATAAGGTCTCCTTCTTCAATTCCATATTCTTTACAAAACTCACTTAATGGCCTATCTGGGTCTTTTCTCTCAACATGATTAAACAACATCTCATTAAATTCTTTTGGTGTGACATCTCCTATAATTGGTGGATCATTCTCTTCATCTTTTAAATCATCATCTATTTCTGAGGTCTCTGAGGAGATAATAGAATCATCTATTGGTTCATTATCAATATTAGTGGGAACTTCTTCTTGTTTTTCTATATCTTTATTTTCAATTGAAGAAGTCAAAACTTCCTTCAAAGCAACTGCTATCATATCCACTTTTTCTTTATCAGACCCTGCTAAAGCTTCCAAACCATCCAATACTTGCCCAAAACTACTCTCATTAGCACGATCTAAAACGTTATCCTTAAATTCCATTTTGGGTTTATCATTATTAGTTTCGTTGTTATTCTCTGATCCTTCCTTATTGCACCATTCCTCATATTGAGCAGTATCCATATCATGTTTTTTTCTTAAATGAACACCCATATTATTAAGATTGGCCTTACCACAGATTTTACATTCTGCCATATTTCCTCCTTTACATTACATCCGTAATGTTGTTATAGTATCCACTATGCATCCCCTACTAATTGAGGAGCAATCGGCTTTGTTGTATCTATATATAAATCCTTATATTTTCCCTTTTCAGAGTGAGCTTTTTCAATATCGGCTTTGTATTCTTTAAAGTAAGAACTATTTTTTGCTTGTGTGCCATATATTTCACCATCACCATAATGCCAAGTAAACATCTTGGACATATCTTCTGTAGTACGTGGGAATTCATCAAAAGGAAGACGGTATACAGGGTCTCCAACAATAGATAAATCAGAAGGGTCTCTATCTGGGTAATAATCATTCTGTGGTCTGACAAGCCTTCGATTATATTGAGTTTTTGTTTCCTTACTAAAAGCCATTTATGTCTCAATCCTTAAATAAAAATGTAGGTAGGGGAAACCCCCTACCTACTATTAATTACTTCTAAGAACTAGAAGTATTGTTTGCAATATCAAAACGCCAGTTGGTAGGTGCACCACCAAAACGACAGTTAATACTTGCGTGATAACCAAGACTTAATTCGTCTTTCCAAAAATCAAGTATAACTCCCTGTCGATCAGTAGCCATTTTACCCATAAGCAACTTTGACATAAACCATCCATCCGCATCAGTTAAGTATGCCCATTCAACAATAGGAAGAATACTCTTCAAGACGTTAACAGTGTTATTGGTAACATCTGGTACAAGAGTACTATTCAATATTTCCTGAGCAGTAAACTTCAATGCAGGAGGAAGGATCAATGCATCAGGTGCATGTTCCATTACCTGACCTCTTTCATCTTTAGCATTTGAAATAACATACTGATTATATACATTCTTCAAATTAGCAGCAGTTAAAGAATAAGAGGAATTGTAGTTACTATAGGAATTCCCAACTTTATCAGCATGAGTTGTAGAAAACCATGCTTTGTTGTCATATGCTAAATTGCCAGTGGCATCTGTTACAACATCTGTTATAGAGTTATTGAATACCGCATGACCAGCACTCAAAGAGCCATTATTATACATTCTAGCATAGAATTTTTCTTTTGTTCTATAAACCTCTGGTGCCCAAGTCGCAACTTTCTTCTGAACTAAAGGTCTGACTTTCTGTGAATCCTCTACAGATTCCTTAGAAAATTTAACAGTCCTCCCAAAGGTTCTATTCTTACAAACGATTGTGTAGCTTTCCATTGGTTTGTCAGCTACCAAATCTTCATCTTCTGGCTTTTCCAACAGTTCACCAAGTCCAATAGAACTAGTGAATTTCTCATACGCAGCCTCAGATTGAACTACCTCATATATTGTCTCAAACTTCGGAGGTTTCTGAGGATAGCTCTCTATGAAGTATTCATACATATCTTGCTTCATATTTTCCGTAAATTCATTTCTCATTACAGCCATTCTCTAACACCCCCTACTTAAAACAGCCAGGTTTAATACGAACCCAAACTGTATTTTCATTAGTATCAAAATCAGATACAATTAAACACTCAGAAGCTGCAGCACAGTCTTCTTGAGCTTTTTGAACTCCACCAGTATTATAAATACCTAACGCATTACCAACAACAGAAGCATTAACTGAAGCTGATGCATTATGATATGGAATTTCAAAAATGTCTTCCAAACCAGAGATAACATATATCTCATCTTCTTTTGCTGTTGAATCAGAAGTCCAGAAATTAGTAGCACTCGCATCTTTGGGAATAACAGCCCATCCACGAATAGATGTGCCACAATCTCCGACTAATGTAACAGCACCAGCAGTACTAACATAAACAAACTTTCCACCCCTACGAGCAAAAGCTTGAGAAGCAGCCACTGGTAATTGTTCGCCTTTACCTGGGCCTTTTACGTGCTCAAATTTAGGCTGGTTATAATTAGCCATTCTTGTTTCACCATCCTTTAATATATAAGAACAGAGAAATCATCCAACCTCTCAACATTTTCTAATCTGTTGTATCATCCAATACGTATTGTTATTAACTTTTTTATTTATAAACGTAGTTAATTGGTTTAAATCTTATTCAGCATCTTCTTTCTTTAGTCTACCATAAGCAATATCTTCTTTCTTCTTAATACCTGCGTAGACTTCTGGAGTTAGCCCTCTTTCCTCAGCACCTGCAATTATAGAAGGATGTTTAGGGCTGTATTTATCCGTAGTATCTGATGCTTTTTTCTCAATTTTTTTAGTGGTAGTAGTAGTGGTTTTAGTCTCTAGACCATCTCCTGTGTCACTAGCTTTAACTAAATTAGCATTTGTTTCATCTTCAAGGAAATCCTTCACATATTCCTCAACAGAAAGAACATTCGTCTCTTTACCATTCTTATCATACTCCACATGTTCAAAATCCTGTAGTTGTTCGTTCCAAGTAAACTCATTTAGAGTCATTTTAACTATCTGAGTAGGATTAAGAGCATTATTCTCAGCAGCAACAGATTTTATAGCACTCATTAATCCTCTTCGTGCCATAGAAGCTATCTTAGCATCTTTACCTTTTGACTCCTCTTTTGTCTCTGTCAATTCTTTTGTCAGACCTTCTACTTTCTTATTAGTTTCGTTTTGGAAATTTTTAAAATCTTTTTCTAAAGATATCTTGATTCTATCAACTTCACTTGCATCTTTAAGCTTTTTATTTTCAGCTTCTTCTTCTAGTAAAGTTTTAAGATCATCATAATCCTTAGATATACCTTTAAGCTTATCAAATTCTTCTTTGTCAGGAACACCACTAAGTTTATCTTCAAGGTCTTCAAGCTTTTTTAAAGCGTCTCTTTTTAACTTTCTTTCACTATCTCTCTTGTCAATAGCTTTTCCCATTTCACTTTTATAGTATTTAACCTGTCTTAAAAGTTCTTCTTTAGAGAGATTTTCTTCATTAGTTTTTTCTTTTTCGCTGATAGTAGATTGTAAATCCTCATCAGTCATATCATCTTTTATTTCTACACCTAGCTCTTTGGCCTTAGCTATCAATTTATCATCTAACATAATTTACCTCCGTAAATTTTATACATTATCCAATGTTTTATTCCAACTCTTTATGAGTTTTAGGTTCTCTTTTTGAGTACCACCCATCACCTTTCAAATTAAATGATGACAAAGACATTACTCTTCTCATCTTAGACCCACAAGCACAAATAGGTACGTATTCCTCACTTTCACTTATGGTCTTAAAAAATCTTTCAAATCCAAAAAAACAAACAGGACACTGATATTCATATATAGGCATTACTCCTCCTTAGCTTGCTTACCTTTATCTTCATCTTCCTTCTGCTTACTAGTCTTGTATGATTTGTCCAAATCACTATTAGGACTTCCTTGACCATTTTTTTCACTAAAATCTTCACCAAAACCGCCTTTGATAGGCTCTATCTTTCCATCCCCTTCATCAATCTCTATTTCAATAGATTTCAATACAGTTTGAGGAACATGTGGTAGTGCTTTTCTAGCAATACCTTTTTGTAACTCTTTATTCATCAAGAAGCTAAAATTTCTCTCCATTATCTTGAATATACCATCTACCTCATCAGTAAGAGCCTGTACATCAAATGTAGTAGGATACTGAACATCTTTATACTCATTCTTTTTAACTTTTAAGTAATCAAGAGCAATCAAAGATATTTGGTTTTCAGCTTCTTGATATGAAGCAGATTTTTCAGCTAGTGCAGAATTAACACCCAAAAAATTATATTGACTTTGCCTACCAGACCTAGAAGTGTACATATCAGATGTTCCACCTTGCAACCCACTAAGTCTAAATATCTCTTTTATGTGATCAACAGTAAGTTTCCAAATAACATTAATATTTTCAACATTAGGACTAATAAACGCAGGAGGATGTTTAGCATCACTTGGAAATGTCCAAATAGAAGATGTAGATATTTTTTTAAGAATATCTGTTCCTCTTTCAACTAATGAACCATCATCAGGAACTGTTAGCTGTGAAAAAGTCTGTCTTTCAATCTGCTCATCTACACAGGAACACCAATTAAATATAATCCTGTTTACATACACAATATCTTTCAGTAAAGACTCCCCTATTTTATCAACCCTGCTCTTTTTATGATACATAGTGTAAAGAGGAATATACCCAAGAGGATTTTTGCCTTTATTTTTAGAACCATCTGTAAACTTTACTGGCTTCCCTTCTTCATCATGTATTTCCCACGAATCAGGAGTAATAAGCATATAATGAACACTTTCTTCTCTTTCAGTAAAGGGGTCTTCATCTTCGTAATGATCCATTTCTATTACAACCCATTTATAATTACCTCTACCATCAAGTGACCAGTCTTTTAATTGTGTTGGGTATATTAATTTAGCATATGGCTGTCTATTACTCTCTTTCTCGTCTTTTTTAGTCACAAGAGGTATTTTAGACATAGGCATATTGATAAGTATATCAATCTTACCATACACCGAAGACCAATAGCCAGCATCCTTCATAAAATCAGACATATTAGTACCCTTACCATCAGCATCTAGTCTAAAAGAATCTAATTTCTCATTCGCTGGTCTTTCAACACCTTCCTTAAATATGTATGAATTATAAATATTAGGTATAGTATCACAGAAATTTAAATAGTAAGCTCTCTCTAACCTCTCCTCAAAATCCTCAGAATCCTCTAATCTATGAGTAAACAAATGTTCATTTGTAATAAAGGAGCTACCACCAGCAGCAGACGCTTCATAAAATTCCCAATCATCTTTTTTGCTACTATATTCTGGATGCTCTCGTTCTGATAATTTTACTTTCTTCTTTTTCTTTTCAGGCATATTTATCAATATCCTTTAAATTTGGTCTAGGTGGTAAGTATCGACCTTACGCCCTCAAGCCCCCAAAGCTTGCACTCTACCAACTGAGATACACCTAGAAATTACCTATTTTGCTTAGTTAAAACTTGAAATCCTGATTTCTGTGCTATTCTAAAACACATCTCAAGAGAGTCACAGTTATGTACTGCTATCCCATTAACAACGTAACTATTATCTCCTTCAACTTCTAAATTATATACTTTACCCTCATAATACATTTTTTTATTATAAGATATTCTTCTAGATAACAACGTTTCATCTTCTGAAAAATACGTAGACTTTCTGTTACATTTAGGTGAACATCTTTTAAGTTTTTTATCCTTATATATATCAACAGCAAATTTAGGAAGTAAAGAAAGAAAATCCAAAGTATCTAATCTAGACAATTCTACATAATATTGATTTCTAGAAATAAATTTATTATCAAACTTATATTTTTCCCTATTGACAAATCTAATCCTAGGCTTTAACCCTACTTTTATAAACAATAAATAAATTTGAAAAGCCAAAGACGGAGAAATTGTGTTGCTCCTAGCTACCCCTTCAGTAAAATTATCATCTCCAAATAAATACCCAAATAATAAGCTTAAAGTCTCTTTTTTACCAAGTCTCATACAAAACTCAGGTAGTCTTTTACTAGTTTTTGATTTAAATAACTTTAAAAAATTAGTTATAGGAACAGAATTAAAACAAGTTCTTTTCAAATTATCTCTTGTATAGACATATATTTTCACATTACCAAATTTATTATACAAAAGTTCTCTAATAAAATCATCAACAACAACTTCATCTTTATGTGATGCTAAATTAACAGAATGAGTACTTCCAGTAGAACCTTCTGCTGCAAAATAACCCAAGAAAAAAGACATTTCCTCATCTATCTCTACATACTTACTAATTGGAATACTTCTTGGATTAATCCTTTCACCTTTATAAGTAGTGCCATAAATTAACCCATCTTTTTCAATATAGTAATCCAAATATTTTGACATATCTAAAGTAACATTTTCACTATAAGAAATACAAGGTGTGTTAATCAAATGCTTTTTCTTGTCCAACTTACTAATTTCTTCAAAACAAAAATCATTATTATTCACAGTTGTATATGTTCTTTGAGATTTTGAAACTTCTTTCTTAGTATAAGTTGATACCAACAACCTATGGTTACTAGTAAAAGTAGTAGGTAAAGTTCCAACTCCTTTTATTTCAAAAACTTCCCCAGAATAGTCTCTTTTATACGTTTTGGTTACTTTATTAAAGGAACCTGTATGTGTTAATACCTCATCTCCTATTTTAACATCTTGTATTTCTTTAACACCTTTATTTGTTAAAATAAAAGAGCCTGAAAGGACACAAGCATCATCATGCCTATCATTCTCTCCTGTGAAAGTAAGTATTTGCTCCATAGCTAAATCATACATCTGATTAGTTTCTGCTTTATATTTATCAAAAACCAATGTACCATCAGTAATAAAAGGAATCATACCCTCAACACGTAATTTCTTATCTTGACTATTATTAATTTCTTTTACAGGAACATAAATACCTGCTCTACGTGAAATAGTCCTTAAATTCTCCGCAAGAACATATTGAAACGCATTTGTTTCAACACCAAACAATTTATATCTAAACTCTAAATGCTTCTTAACAATAGCATCTATCTGGTAATCAACTTTTTGTCTGTCAATTTCAAAATCCACAACATACAAATAACCTGATCTTAAATCCCTAATTATAGTCGGAATACAATAATAATCGTTAGAATCTGCCTTTTTACCAAGAGCAGGGTCAATAGCACCATAACTAGGATTTATAGTATTTCTAAGTATCTTCTGTATAACAGGATTTGTAAGAAAATTTTCCCAATGAATGTCACCTTCCTGAACCATTATCTTACTATAATCTATAGGACTATTCTGCTTTTCAGAAAGAAACCCACTATAATCAGATACTTTCTCTACCATTAAATCATAATAGGGATCACCTTCAGGCCAAAGAACTTTAGTTCCTCGCAACATATCTTCTTTATGTTTTTCAAAAAACTTACGAGCATCTTCAATGTTGTTTTCATTGAATCTATCTACGAATATTTTCTTCCACTCTCCCCAAAGTGGTGAAGTAGATTCAGACAACACAGCAGAAAACCGTTTTGATCTCCAATCTGGAAATTTAGACCTGTCTAACAATGCGTTCAACAAAGATTCTTTACCAAGAACAGTACCAACAACGAAAATATCCATTATTGTTCCTTTTTCACCTTTTGTGTGAAGAACATCTTTCTTGAACCAGCGATTTTGTATAAAATCTCTCTCTGACTCAGACCTCAACATGTCAGAATTTTCCAGATCATCCAGAAGAAGCAACTGGGGTCTTATATTCCCAAACTTTTCACCACGAATATTATTACCAGTGCCAAGAGCAGATATTTTAATACCAGAATTAGTAATTATCTCGTTAGCTCTCCAAACAGAACCTTTTCCGCACAAATCAGGAAAGTCTTTATTCAGTTTAGCATTATTTAAAAGCTCTCTCTTTACGTCAGACAAAAATCCTTCAGCCTTTGTAGCTGTATCTGACAACATTATTATAAATCTTTTCTTGTAGTATGCCATACACCATATTGGAACTATTGTAGATACAATCGAGCTCTTCGAGTTTCCCCTCGGAGCTGCTATAGCATACTTTATAGCTTCAGTTCTATTCGGCCTGTTTAACTCTTCTGCAAACACTTTGTATAAGAACTTATGGAAATCACTACTAGACTTTCTCAAGTAGTGAGAGAAATATCGTATTGCAAATAAGTAAATGTCATCTTCACATTGTTTTTTTATAAGTTCTACTTCTTTAGGAGTAAGACCACGTTCTCTACTATCAATGTTATTCGATATAGTCTTTGTATAATCGCTATTATCAGACATCTACTACTTCTTTTTCTTTAAGCTTCTTTTCGTGTTCTTCTTTTATAACATCAGCTATTTTTTTACCTAGCTCTCTGTCAACAGTGTCTATTTGATTATTTTGCTGATTATATTGTGTATTTATATTCAGTTCTCCTACTCTAACTCCGTCAAATCCAAATAATTTAGCTTTCCTGTCTATAATCTCCACCCATGTAACTAAAAACCTCTTTATATCAGTAGCTGCAGACCCTTTTGCGTCACGGTACTTCTCAAACAGCTTTTTAGCTTCCTCACAAGCCTGACAATACTCAATATATATCTCACTACGTTTTTCCTGAATTGTTTCAGGAGTAACACCATAATTTAACAATTCACGTAGATATTTTCTGGATTGCTTAACGGAGGATACAGGAATGCCAAGAATATCAGCTATCTCTGTTGCAGTTCTAGTACCATCATCATACTTTTGCACATCAACTAATTGCACAAATCTATTGATTGTAGCACCAGACTTATTTGAATTTTTTGTAGTCAAAATAGAAAATCCTTCCTATATATAGAAGTTATTATTTATATCCATAACGTAATAACTTAATTTTATTACTCTTCTATATATGTGAAGGATTTAGGAAGGTAATTTGATAAGTATTTGATTTTACTGTAGGTATATTTTAAATATTAGTTCCGTTTATTGCTTCTATAACATCATTAATATTGTCATATAAAGTCCTTATTTCTGTAGTTTTGATAAATCCTCTCTCATCCGTTACAATTTTATTCTCTACTAAAATAAAATAATTTGGATTAACTCTAAGAGTTAAAAGTTTTCGTTTACTAATTGTTATGTCACGTAGTAATTTTTGTAGTTCTTTTATAGTTTCCACCACTCCCCCTTTTTTGATTTATGCTGTCTTTCCACTTTTATATGGTGGTTGAATAGTGTACGAATCATCTTGAATTGTCACCCATCCAGTACCCCTACAACCGTGACAAGTCTTAATAGATTGTTTCTTGTACTCAAAACTTTCATTTATATCCACTTCACCTGTCCCTTTACAAACAGGACATATTTCAGCATGTGCCATTACTCCTCCTATTTTATTTGGTATTCTTTATGCTCTTGTCTCATCCTTCATTATACTTCCTATAATACCAAGTTATAAATAACATTTCCTCGTTCATCTATTACTATCCATGAATGTCCTATCATATTACTAATTTCAAATGGAACTATTTTACCCATTGCACAAAATATTATCTCAATAACATCTTTGTAGGAGCAACACAATTGTCCAACTATCAATCTTGAAATTTCAGTATTAAGTAATTCTGTAAGCATATCTTTGGTTGTACGTAAATTAGCAACATTAAAACTCATACACTGTTCAATAACTTTCATTTATTTCTCCTTTTCTTTTTAAAATATCTCCTTCTTATCCTACGTATATAAGACGTAGAGCAAGGCAACTGGTAAGCAATCTCACTCGTTGTCTTTCCGTCTTCCGTTAACTTTAAAATAAGATATTTTAATCTACGTTTCTCTATATTTACTCTATTCCATACATCACTAGAATCATACAAATTTTCTAATGAATTTAATGGTTGAGATGTTATTAAATACTCAGTTTGAGAAACATAATCCTTATTAACAATTTCTTCTACTTCATCACATAATTCAATGCAAGATTCAAATCTATCACACTCTGAGCACAATTTTACCATATCCATTCATACCACACTCCTAGCTACCTGTTTAATTAGTTTATCTATTTTATTATCCCTAAACACTTGGTACACAGCATTCCCTAATTGAGAATACACCATACCATCCATACATTCATTATTTTTATAATTATATTCAGTAGCCATAGCTACAGACACAGATTCTAAAAAAGCAGAAATAAGTCTTTCTTTACTAGGTTTCTCATTATCTTGAATTACAGAATCATCAACAAGTATTATTTGATCAGAGGTATTAACACTAGATAGAACTGTACTTAAAGATTGTTTGTTTATTATATCACTAAAACCAACTTTATACTTAAATCCACAAATATCTACAAATTTAGGTATTTCATATTTACTAAAATCAAAAATATTTGAAACAATAAAGTTATACCAACTTTTTGATAATATTATAATTGTATCCTCATCTAAGGAACTTGTAAAATATACATAATCTATAGCATGAAATATTTCATGTAAATAGATATAAGCAGCATATTGTAAACTATTCTCTTTAGTAATTTTTATAACTGAAGAAGCACCAAGAAAAAGACCATCATTTCTTGCATGTTCTGAAAATTTAAAATATTTAACTTTATATGTCAGACACCCTATTGTAACTGTTTTTGGAAAATAAATATTATAGCTTTTTCCTTTCATTAACTACTTCTCCTTTCCATTAGGAAACATCTTCTTAACATATTCCTTTATTGCTTTTAACTTATCCTTAGCTTCTTTCCTTTTCCCATTATACGTTTGAGGCTTTTCCTCCTCTTTTGGTTTTCCTTTCAGTATTGCCCAAACAACATTTCTAAGAAATAATGCAGAAGCAAAAAATGATCCTCCACATACAAATGCATAATAAAATTCTTGAGTATACTTCCATTTATTATAACAATAACCTGAAATATAAAAAAGAACTAGAAAAGCAATTATTTGATTTATAAAACTTACTTTCGACATTTTTTATTCCTCCTTTCTTAAATTCTTAACCTCTTCAAACTTTGAGGCTAACCACTCTGGGGTATCCTTAATACCAAATCCTAATATCTTTCTAATTCTCCTAGGAATTTCAAAATTAGGAAACAAAAATCTTATAGCATTTTGATAGAAAAATCTATCTTTATTATCCTCATCAACATATTTTAAAAATGGACTCATAAACTCCTTAATAGTCCATGTATGTCTAATCATAGGCCAATCAGACCCAAACATTATCCTATCCCCCACAGCACTACATAACAATTGATTAAGTTTCACGAAATAGTTAATAAACCCACTACTATGAGCCTTGTCATTATAAGCAACATCACTAAAAATATTAGGATATCCTTGCATATACTTCACAATATAAGAAATCCACTTAGAATCCCCACCACTATGAGCAAAATTCAAATATATATCAGGAAATATCTCAAAAACTTCCTCAAAAGCTGTTGGATGGACTAAAGTATCCCTTTCTTCACATTTACCAACTAAAGTTTCACTAAACACACCACCAGAACTACAATGAACAGTAATCGGTATTTGGTGTTCCTGACACATATCATAGAAATCATATAAGGTATTATTAGTTTTAAGAGAATTGTACAAGGTACGATGAGATGGGTGAAACCCTAACTTAGGATACATTTTTACACCAAGAAAACCTTTTTCAAATAAGCACCACTTAACAAAATTAACAGCATCTTCCCTTCTAGGATCAAATCCGATAAAAGGCATAATTCTACCATAGTTGTTCTTAGCAATTCGTTTCATTATCTCTATTTGCATTCCATACGCTAATTCTGGTTTAGCTTTTTCAATTGTAGCATATTCAAAATCTATCATCAAAGGAGTAGACAGCTCAATTCCTGCATCCTTCATCTCTTTATTTAATTCAACATCACCTACTTTATATAAAAGTTTTTTAAATATAAGCAACATTTCATCCAATTTAGCAAATTCAGGATATGGGTTTTTTGATAAACAAAAAAATACTTTAAATACTTTATTCTTAACTTTAACAAACACATCTATTATAAACTTTACAGGCTTACTTCTTAGAATACCTTCAACAGATGGAACTCCACTAACCACTTCTACAACTTTATCAGGACATACTTTAAAATTAACTACATGAGGATGTGTATCAATCATACCCAACTCCTTTTAGTATCCGAACTAAAAGTATTCTCAGCATACTCCGAACTAAAAGTATTCTCAGCATAAGTTTGTGGCAAATAAATTCCATTTTCTTTAATTTCTTTTTCATATATCTCATCAATAGACATAGTAAGTAACTCCACCAATTTATCAGTAGTTCTTTTTTCTTCTTCATTCCATTTTTTCATTTGAACAGCACAAAATTCTGAGTGATCTTGCATCTTCTTTATAATATTCTTCACCTTTCTTATTTTTTCATTCTCCCTCTCCTCATTAATCCTGCCTAATAATATACTCATTTCATTACTTATTACTTTCTTCTCTTTCTTCTCCATTACTATTTCTCCTTCTTTCTTTGGTAATCAATAATATTAATCCAAACTTCTTCCTCACGATCAAAAGCAGCTATAATATACTTATACATATACTTGTATGCCGAAGTAGAATCACCTAACGTTGCAGGACTGTAGATATTTGAAACAGCTATATTCCCAGGTAAAGGACATCCTTCAGTATCCCATATAAAGTTGCCTATATGTAAAAGAATATCTGTAAAGTTTGGTACATCTTTTATTTCAAGCATACCTCTATGAAAATCAGGAAACCTCTTTTTATAATCTTCATGATGTCTGCCATATGTCCTCAACTCAATCTTACGTCTACCTTCAGGTATTCTTGTTTTTTTCTTTATCTTCTTTTCTCTATGGGGGTCTTCTAGTATAAAGCATAAAAAATCCCTGCAACACCCTAAATCAGCAAACAATAAACCCAATGTAGATTTATTTTTGTCACTAAATCTTAATAATTCTAATTCCATGATTATTGTAACCACTCATATTCTTCAGTTCTCATATTATCAAACTCCCCTGAATACATTATCCATTCCCCCCCATCTTTTTTCCTGTATGCAACTATAATAGCTGTAGTTGCTAACTCTTCTATATATGTAGATTTTATAACTGCCTCAAATCCTAAATATCTAAGAAACTGTTCTGTACGTATAAAGTTATATACAATTTTACCCCAAACTTGAGGAGCATACTCAATATATTCAAACTCGAACTTCAACATATCAAATATTCTAACTTTACCATCAACAAGATATTCAACCCATGCATGTGCTAAAGGTATTGTAGATTTTTCTCCTGACTCTTCACGTATAATTACATAACCTAAAACTGGTCTTGCTGAAAAATCTTCTGATAATTTATTATAGCCATGATACGCAAATTCCGTACAATCCCACCATCTCCTAGTAACAAAAACCATTGTTTTATCTTTAGTCCATGTTTCAACTGTACCAAAATAATACATTGAATGGTAATTTTTTGGTATAGCACACCCAATAATAAACAAAAACATAAATAACATAATTAATTTTTTAACCATAATATTCTCCTAAATAAAATTTATTAACATAAGACTTAATAAAACCCACGCTATAATTATAACAAAAACAAAAACCAAAAATATTTTTAAGAAATACACTTATCTTTTCCTATTCTTGACTTCTTCATCAAACTGCTCAGTTTCAAATTTCCAATCAGAATTAAAACATTCTTCACATATCTGAGTATCTATTCTACTCTGTCTTTCACCATAATCTATAGGTACATGTTTAGGGTAATCCTCACAACGACTTTCATACTCTAACATATTCATTCTAATAGCATCTTTCTCCTCAATTAATCCATTACATGCTCTACAAATCACTCTCATGGACTCTTCTCCTTTGTATCCTCTTCTCCTAAAAGACTTTTAATATCATGGAGCATTCTATAAATAAAAACAAACATCATTGACTGACTAAAAAAGGAAGCAAAATTAGCTATTATTACTACTATCAATACATTTTTCAACAACTCAAGTTCTTCAACCAAATTATTACTCCTCTATAAACTCAATCTTCCATTTACTATTTTTATCATACCTGTATTTAACAAAAGGTTTATCATATATGATTTTTTTTGTAATAGGATTCCTTTTCCACCATAACCCCGAAAATGCATCAAAACCTAAATCGTGTAATTCCTTTTCTCTAGTAACAGTTCTTAATGCTTGATCTCCTCTAAAGCACACGTTGTAAAAGAAATGACTGTTTTTTACTTGATTCCTTTTCACTATCACATCAGGATCATATATATCTTCCCCAACCTTTAACCATGCATGTCCTGTTTCTTCTATAATTTTTCCTGTAACTGTATTCATTTCTGTTCTAATACCTAAGCATATTTCAACATTACAATAAGTATTAAAAATACTATATGTTTCTAAAGCTATTTCAGTACAATCATAGTTTCCTGTAAAAAAATTTTTTGAGTAAGAGAGATAAGGAAATAGTAGTATGAGTAAGCTAATCAGAAGACTTATGAAAAACAAGAAAACCCTTTGCTTCACCATAATATTCTCCTTTATAAAATAATATACTAGGCTCTTCACACCAAATTAAAATAATCCTATTTGGATTATCTACCTTTTTAGAAATATTAAGCATGAAACCTTTAAAATTTTTCGTGTATTCTTCTAAAGTCTTTTTATAATATTTTGAATTAGCACCAGAAAAAGAAAATATAGCAAAATTTGATTTTGTTACTATTAAATTAGTCTTTGTATTCTCACAACTTATAGAAGTATAGTGAAAACCAAATAAAGATTCTACATATTCTTTAGTTTTTTCTATAGATGGTGTTAGACTAATTTTTATAGATATTCCTGAAAGTACTACAACCAAAACGGTAAGTAGTATTATAAGTATTTTTTTTAAATTCATTTTATTCCCTTAAATATATTTAGCAGTAAATCCTACTTTTGTTTCAAAATCCCTTTCACAAGTAGGACACTTTTCTCTAAGATTCAAATATATTGAAACTCTGCATTTTTCAGCTAAAAACTCATGTGCTTCCATCATCCTATCTGGAGAAATTGTCATGCTCATAGATGTAAGAATATCTTCTAAGTTCTCACTCTCCAATAAATTACAATCATACGTATAGTTTTGTGAAATGGGAATTATAATATCTCTAAAACATTCTACAGAAATATAACCATTACTAGCTTTTCTTAATAAATCCCTTAATGTTAAAATAGGATATTTATCTTCTTCTTGTTTCTTTTTGCACATACCATCCGTCTCCATCTTTTATAGCTGTTCCTAAGTTCTTACTATCCCACCATCTAAGAACTCTTCGGCCTGTTTTATAATGATTTGAACATAATTTCAATTTTGGTTTTCTTTCTAATAATCTTTCAAGATATGATTTCTTCTTCTTTTTCATAATTAATCTAGCCTTTCCTTACTAGTCCAATGATCTTCTTTCTTCTTAGTATCACTACCATTCACACGAAATGCTACTATACCATACGTAATCATTGCTGTTATATAGCCCCAAAAAAAATTAGAAGACCCATCTATCTCAACAATAGAAAGATCATTAAGCATAAAGGCAATGAGGCCAACTACAAAAGTAAACCCCATACCAATCCAAAAACGTATAAATATTGGCAATTTAAATATCATTATATTAACCTCTTTTGTAATTCAAACCAAGCTAACTTCTTAAAAGAATAATCTTCAAACCTTACCCAATATGCTTCTCCTAAATAACCTCCTATTTCTCCATTATCTAGAACTTCTATAATTTGAACGTGTCTTCCTGTTAAAACTGTTACTACTATTTCCCCCTGCTCAAAACTAGGTTGTTTAGTACCTCCCACAGTAGCCATAGCTTCCTCCTTAAAACTTAAATGGTATCCATTTCTTAAATGTAAACAATATTTTCAATCTTTGTTTAAAAGTTAATCTAACAGGTATAGGATGATAACCAAAAACAGCTCTTAAATGATGTAAATAAGCATGGCAACCATCCCTACCTAAATAGTAACCTAAAACAGAATCAGCATACTTATAATATTTTTTTATATCATCTATATCCTTATAATTTATCTTATCAGTAATTTCATATCCATCTCTTAAAGTTTCTAACATGACCATAATCATATCACAAACAGACATAATATACACAACAAAAGCAGATTGAGTTATACTTAGCCAGTTAGGATCAGACGTATCTTTTATATTTATCCTGTCACCTTCAATAAAAGAAATATGATCAACATATCCTTCCTGTTTCAATAACTTCATTGTTGCATTATTTTTAAAACTTCTTTTTATTTTAGATATCATATCCTCATCTATAAAATATAAAAAGGATACTTGGTGTCCGTCTGCATCATCCGCACTTCTTCTGTGAAACCTATTTGCAATATAGTCATATTTATACTTCTTATTAAGATGCCTATAAACTTTGTCTATTACAAATAAATCTAACCAACTTCTTTTTGAATACTCCCCAATACCACCTGTAAATTTTATTCTGAGATTAATCCATTTCTTCATTGCAATTTCCTTTGTCCTGTATCAGAAGTTTTTGATATCATCTTGAACCACTCACAATTATTATTCGCATTTATATACAACGGTCTCCTTTTGTAAAATATTTCTTCTCGTTTACTATACCAATCATCAACTTTTTCCATTATGATATTATCATCGTAAGCACAATCTGAAACTCCTGTGAGCATACTCATAGTAAAAAACGCACAATCCTTACAATAAACTTTTTTAGACATTAGACATCCTCCATCCCCCAAATATTGATAATATTTTCCCTAGAATTCCAAGCTTACTACGAAGAACATAAATACTATGTAAAATAGCAAAAAATTCTAGTTCCCCATCTGATCCATCTTTTAATTCAAATCCTTCTATCATTACTCTTTCATAATCAACTATAACTTTACCATGTTTAATTATTTCCATTTCCCCTCCTAAAACATATAGGATACATCGTTAACATACTAATTATTAAACCTTTCTTTACATATTCCTCTATTAAAGAATCCATAGCCATAATACAATCAGAAAATTTATAACATTCATTAAATGGACAAAATAATGAATTAGAAGCTGAAAAAACAGGAATTATTAGTTTCTTTTTACTTTTCTTCATTTGTACATCCTTTTATTAATAATTTGTAAACACCTTCTGAAAGTGTTGAATAAGACAGAGAACAGCCACACTTATAAAATACTCTTTTATGTAATTCCATTTCATCATTTGGTTTTGCGTGACCTCCTTGCCACTCTTCCTCACAAATCAAACATTTTTCAGGAACTTTAATCATAACCATATAGTTTCCTTCTTTCTCTAATAGTCATTATTTCAGAATTACATTCACAATAACAAATAACACACTCCCCACATTCAGAACACGATTTATGCTCATCCATATATTCTCTAGATTTACAATTTGGATTCTCATCATAATCACATGGGATTAAACCCCCACCACCATCGCATGAAATCAAACACCCACATTCTAATTGTATGTATGTTCTACTCATTTCTAAATACCTCCTCAACATATTCAGCAAATGTTTCACATCCTGTACAAGGATCATCCATAACTATGACCACCAGGAGTATTTTCAGCCCAATTCCTTGCAGCCATTTCAACATCTTCTTTTTTAGAATATTTAGGAACGTCAAAGTACCCAATCGGAGAGCGACCACCCCTAAATATTTTATATACTCTATACCAAGTCATTATTCTTTAACTTTCATTATCTATCATTCTTACAGTATCAAATTCACTAAACTTTTTTTGTCCACAATCAGGACAATCTAGGTTACATCTCAATGATACCGCTTCTACCCCACTTATTTCATGTCCACAATTAGGACAAAATCTAAATACAGTTAATTTAAATACCTTACACATCTCACAAATTTTCCGAAAGAGGAGTTATTTTGTCAAGAGTGTAATACACTCTAAAATAATTCCCACACCAACAACAATACCAAAGTTCAATAAGAGTATTCATATCACTCAATGGATCAGCGTTCAAATCATCACATCCTTTAACACGCTCAGAAGTAAATCTTCTACTATCAACTTTATCAATCCCATTATCACAAGTAGGACATCTAAATTCTTTCATAGTTCCTCCTTTAAATTTTCTCTCATTATACACAAAAAGCTATATTTTGTCAAGCAAAAAAAGCTATTTTTACACAAAATTTTTTTGTAGGAAATTGTACAAATTTATGTAGGAATAGATACAAATATTTATCCCCAAAACTATAAATATCTTTTCTAAAATCCTTCTGGTACTTTGTATCCTGTCTCTTTTTCATATCGTTCTTTCATCATATTCCTAAAATCATCATCACCTGGCCCAAAATCAGCATTCTGAAAGAACCATATAACATAATGTAACTTCTTCTCACATTCATAATATCCAGCAAAGAAGGAATCATACATAAAACCTATATGCTCACCTTCTTGATGCCATGCATCCTGTATCTTATCTAGCTTATGCTTTCGTATTGCTTTGTGGTATTCTTTCCATGCCTCAGCAGCTTCTTTTTCAAGTATACTCATTTTCTATCCTCATAGGTTGTTAAGCTTTTATGACGTTCATAATGTAGTAATGACATACTTACCTTCTAAAATTGTGATGATTATCACATGTAATTCCCCATAAACAAAATACATAGGTTTATTTACATCTAAAATCTCCGAAATACTCTTAGCTCTTGGTGGGCAATAATCTTTTTTATTATAATTAGGACAACCTCTTTTATGATTAGGATAAGGAAGCTTACACCACTCCCCATAAAAATTTTTTTATAGAAAAAGTCTAAAACTAGTAGAATTTTGTGTTAGCCCTTGAAACCGCCTCTAGCAAAAATCGTGCCAATTCAGGCAATTTTAGCCCTTTTTGTTTAGATTTTTCAATTTATTTTCCATCGAATATTAAAGCTTATTTTCTTAAACTATCCTCCATTTATCTTGTATTAAAAAAGAATATATGATATTTTGTTGTTTATTTTCTGCTATCTATTGTTTACGATTTATATATGTATTTTGTATATATGATATGATCTGTATATGTATCATTTTATTTGTTGCCTGTTGTCAGTATTTAATTTTATCTTTTTATCTGTATACAGAATAAAGGAGTATATGCTATATGATATATACCTTTTTTGAGCTGTTGTTTATGTATATAGCTGTGTAGCTGTGATATGGCCTATATGGAAATATATTTATTTTTATGCTATTGTTATGGTTTTATTTTTTTTATCCTGATATATGGCATGTAGTTTGATTATATATAGTTTCCATATGGAAAGTATGTATATGTTATAAGTATCTGATTTTATTATGTGTGTTTCCATTTGGAAACAATATGGTTTCCGTTTGGAAACTATTTTGTTTTTCTGGATTGAATTCATCTTTTAAATTCTTAACTGCTTGTTTTTACTTGTTATTTTTTCATCCTATTTTTTCTTTTTTATGTAAATTTGGCATCTATATTGCATGTTATATATGATAACTACTTAAAAGGAGGATATAATATACATGAAAAAAGATTGTTACTATTGCCGATATAATCAAAAAGGATACTGTGTACAATTAGGGTATAAGATATATAAACCTGTTAAGATAGTTGATTGTAGCCATAGTCAATTGAATATGGATAAAATAAAAGCTTTATATGACAATAACAACAAAAAACAGGAGGGATAAATCATGAAAGAATTACACATTAAAAATGAGTATATTAAAACATGGGAACTGAAAGATAAAAATCACTCTTTAAAAATTGCCCCTAATGAATATGACAATATAGTGCGTGTTTATCCACATTCACCAAAAACATACGCTTTGCAAATTCGTTACTATGGAGGGATAAACGAATATAGGGCAGGCAAAAAGAGAACTATGATATCTCATGTAAATTTGACTTTTGAAGAAATTGAAGAAATTTATCTTTATACTAAAAAGTGTAAAGATGAAAAAAAAGTTTAGTTTCTACATTTGGCACATTGAAAAATTTCAATGTGCCATGAATAGAAATTAACACTAACTTAAAAACAGGAGGATTAAAAAATGGAAATTAATATCACAAATAAAGAGAAAGAATTTTTAATCGAAATAGCTAAAGACGATATTATTTCTGATTATGGATGGAATAGTGAGATGGCAGCTACTTGGGTTGATTATGTTGCGAAAAAATTTAAGGGAAAAGTAAGATCGGGAATTATGAGCTCGTTAAATGAAAAGGGGATTATAGATACGAACGGCGAAACATTACAATTGACAAGTCGAGGACGAACACTTTTAGATCACTTATCATCAGATGAGCCAGAACTTTTAAAATATAAATAATAAAAACAGGAGGATTAAAACATGGAAAATGAAAAACAAGAAAAAGAAGTTAAAAAAGATTGTCTTGACTGTAGATTCAATAATAATGGTGTATGTCAATTTTTTGGGGCTATCAATAAACCTGTTTTGATGGAAGATTGCAAAAAAATAAATTAAATCAATGGGCTATGTGTCAAGGGTAGAGTACCGATATCATTAACTATCCCTTGACACATAGCAAAAAATGAATAATCCCTTGAATATAACGATAATTATGGATAAATGTAAAGGTAAATGTAAAGGTAAAAAATTAACATTTGTATTTACATTTAATCATAAAAAATCATCAAATTTACTTTAAAGAAACGATAGTAAAAGTCCCATACCTATCGGAATGGATGACAGTAAATAACTCGGATTATTGGGTATCGAATGGTGCAGGGGCAGTAATCTATGAAAATAAAATTATAGATCCACTACAAACATCTCCTGTTGGTGATGGTGAATATTTCACAGGATTCATGATTCACACTTTTTCAAATATCTCTTCTTCAGGATTAATCATACAGATTACAGCAAATATAGTCCTACTATCATTATGTTTTATAATTCTCGTTAGAATAATTAGGATGACGGAATATAAAGCATTATCTGTCGATTTTTGGAGGAATTGAATACTTTGTTTCTATA
>Ga0209536_100001326_pt1 | contig 41201 bp, 38 predicted proteins | sample DeeMarSeWOR28_12_FD_187461 | JGI IMG/M metagenome (GOLD analysis project Ga0209536, IMG submission 187461) | Marine sediment microbial communities from White Oak River estuary, North Carolina - WOR-2-8_12 (SPAdes) (version 2) | ecosystem: Environmental > Aquatic > Marine > Intertidal zone >...
GCCAGCTCGCGACCCTTCGCGAAGAGCTCGAGCAGGCAGAGCTTGCGCTGCACAACTTCAAGAAGGGGCACAACGTCTTGTCGGTCTCGATGGAGGACCGCCAGAACCTCGTCGCGAGCGACGTTCAAACGACGCACGACAAGCTCACCGAAACCCGCAATCGGCGAATCGAGCTCGACGCCCGCCTCAAGCGTCTCAAAGCGTCGCTCGGCCGTGGGCCCGACAAAATCGACCCGGCGATCATGGCCGATCATGAAGCCCTGCACGCGCTAGCGACTAGCCTTCGAAGCAAGAGGCAAGAGCACGATGCCTTGGCGGTGAAGTACGGGGAGCAGCACCCCACCATGAAGACGCTCGCTGAAGAGATCGAGGTGCTGGAAGCTCAGCTTGCCGCGGAGAAGCGAGAAATCATCGCCTCCGCCGAATTCGACGTACGCCAGGCCATTGCGGTCGAGCAGGGCCTCCGCGCGGCAGCCGGAGAAGCGCACTCGGCAGGCCTGGACCTGAACCTGCGCGAGATCGAGTATCGGCGCCTCAACCACGACCGAGACAACAAGACGAAGCTCTTCGAAATGGTCTTGCAGCGACTCACGGAAACCGACCTCACCCGGATGCTCAAAACGACACATGTTCGGGTCCTCGATCGCGCGCTGCTCCCAGTTACGCCGGTGAGCCCGAACCTCGTCAAGAACATCGGTAGCTCTTTGCTGGTGGGTCTCTTGCTCGGTCTCGCAGCGGCCTTCTTTGCAAGTCAGCTCGATCGAACGGTTCGTTCCGTCGAATCGGTGGAGGGGCTTGGGATCGAAGTGCTCGGAGTCATCCCACACTTGACGACTTCGGAAGCAGGAGCCAAGGCCGGCTCCCGGTCGGGTCCCAAACAGGTCAGCCCGGCGACGACGAGAGAAGAGCTCATCGTCATCGACGAACCCATGTCTCCAGCGGCGGAGACGTTTCGCATGATCCGCACGAATCTGGCGTTCATGTCACCCGATGCCCCGTTGCGAAGCTTCGTGGTCACGAGCGCGCTGCCGGTCGAGGGGAAGACCACGATAGCGAGCAACCTGGCGATCAGCTTGGCGCAATTCGGGCGCTCGGTGCTGTTGGTCGACTCGGACTTGCGGCGACCTAGGCTTCACGGCGTCCTCGAAGTCGACAATAACATTGGTCTCACCTCGCTGGTCCAGGGCCGTAGTACGCTGAGCGCAACCCTACACAAGACGAAGATCGAGGGGCTGAGCGTGTTGACCTCGGGGCCCATCCCACCCAACCCATCGGAGCTCCTCCACTCCGCTGCCTTTGGCCGGACCAAGGAAGAGCTGTTGCAGCACTTCGACTATGTCCTTTTCGATAGTCCGCCCATGGGTGCTGTGACCGACGCGGCAATCCTAGCGCCGCAGGTTGATGGCGTGCTGCTCGTCATCCGAGCCGGCACGAGCACCCTGCATGCGGTCGTGGGGGCTCGGAAGCAGCTGAACAGTGTTTCTGCACGACTGCTCGGCGCAGTCCTGAACGACGCCGACCTGAGGATCAAAGGTTATCGCTACGGTGCTGGTTCCTACGCGTACCGAAGCGCGGGTGGATATGCGTCCATCCAAGAAGGCGCCGACGCCGCCTAGGCGATCATATGGGGACGGTGAAGGTGCATCGTCGCCCGCTCGAACCGCGCCTCGCGCGCCCTGGAGGCGACATGGAGAAGCGCCTTGTCGCGCTCCCAGCGTTTTCGTTCGTCATTGGGCGCGGCGTTCAAGAGCTTCGCGAAAGCGTCGCAGCTGACGAGCTCCGTCACGCGCTGATGGACTCCGTGAAGCGCAATGTGCACGCGTGGATCGAGGGGCGGGCTTTCGCGAAGTCGATCGAGCGCCACCAGGTCTGCGGTGAGCTCTGCAATCAAGGCTGCGGATGAACGCACGCGGCTAGCCAATCCCAGCAGATAGCCGATGGTGGCCCCCAGTACGTGGATATCCTCGGTGGTCCGAAACGGCTTCACGTACCCGAGGTAGCCGTCACCCGGCAGCCGTTCGCTACGAAGCACCTCGACCCCTTCGAACCGGACGCTCGTGTGAGGGACTTCGGGAACGAAGGGTGTTGCGGGCAGCTCATGAAGCACGACGCCTTTGCGGTTCGCGGGGATCGCGACGACGGCGAGGTCGGGCCGGCCGTCCGGTCGTTCACCTTCCCTGGCGACGATGATGAGAGTCTCTGCGTAGCTCCCAAACGTCACGAAAGTCTTCATGCCATCTAGCTCGTAGTCGTCGGCCTTCGGCGTTAGCGTGGACTCGATCGCGCGCGGTGCGTTCCCCTTGGCTTCGGTGACACAGAGCGCAGACGGAATCCGCACCCCTTCGATCATCTGCTCGAGTGCGGCTGGGTAGCCCGCCGCGAATGCGAAGCCGAGCCGATCGACCTCGGACGAAACGAGAACGGCCGCCGCGAGCGGAGAAGCACCGGCCCTACGCTTGCTCCGATACGCCCCCCAGACTTCCCAGAGATCCCGCATCGGCGAGGTGGCTGCGTCCCCCGAAAGCACATCGAGCACGGTCGGCCCCTTCCGGTCCACGGGCGGAACCTAGCACCCAAAGGCCCGAAATTGGAGCTGTCGACGATATGCAGTTCATCGACGGCATTCTGTCGGCGACCTCTCGTTGACGAGGGCCGAAAAGACCGGGATAACTTCTCTCTCGACGGGCACCCAGCGTGCCCTTTGGAGTCGAAGACAAGCATCACATCGGAGGAAAGAGAAGCCATGCCAGAGCTCAAAGGCAGTAAGACCCACGAAAACCTCGCAGCTGCGTTCGCTGGTGAGTCCCAGGCCAACCGACGCTACCTGTACTTTGCCAAGGTCGCCGACGTCGAAGGGTACCCCGAGGTTGCAGGCAACTTTCGTGAGACCGCGGAAGGGGAAACCGGCCACGCGCACGGACACCTCGACTATCTGAAGAAAGTTGGCGATCCGGCCACGGGCTTGCCAATCGGAGACACCGCTCTCAACCTCGCAGCCGCAGTCGCTGGCGAGACGCACGAGTACACCGACATGTACCCGGGCTTCGCGAAGACCGCACGTGAAGAGGGATTCGGCGAGATCGCCGACTGGTTTGAGACCTTGGCAAAAGCGGAGAAGTCCCACGCAGGCCGCTTCCAGTCGCTACTCGACGACATCTCCTAGTCAGGGCCATCGAAGCGCGTGAGCGAAGAAAGCAAGAGGCAGATCTCGTACCAGCCCACCGACGGGTTGAGCTACGATCCCAGCGAAGTGAAGTACTGGGACGAAGACGCGCTCGACAAGGAAATCGAGCGCGTCTTCGAGGTGTGCCACGGCTGCCGCATGTGCTTCAAATACTGTGACTCGTTTCCAATCCTGTTCTCCGCAATCGACGAACAGCACGATGGTGATGTTCGAAAGCTGACGCCACTCGACACCCAGCGGGTCATGGACGCTTGCTTTCAGTGCAAGCTCTGCGAGGTGCAGTGCCCCTATACCCCACGTGACGGGCACGAGTTCAAAGTAGATTTCCCGAAGCTCGTGCACCGCTACGATGCGATCCGGTATCGGAAGCACGAGCAACAGCACAAGCTGCGTCTGAAACTCCTCGAAGACCCGGACCGGACGAGCGCCATGGCTCGAGCCAGCTTCGGCGTGGCGAATGTGATGAACCGCGTAGGCATTCATCGATGGTTCATGGAGAAGCTGGTAGGGATCGATCGACGCAAGCTCTTGCCGGATTTTGCGCAGATGACCTTCGAGTCCTGGGCGAGAAACGCCGGCCTGATGGACAAGGGTGTCGGCGGCGAAGCCGTGCTTTTTCAAACCTGCTACGTGCAAGGCAATGAACCTCAGATTGGGATCGATACCGTCGAGGTGTTCGAGAAGAACGGCGTCGACGTTCGCTGTGAAAAGGGACTCGAGTGCTGCGGTATGCCGGCTTGGGAAGGCGGCAATCTCGAGCTTCTGCAAAAGAAGGCACATGCCAACCTGGATCGGTTGATGCCCTACGTGGGCGCCGGCGCAAAGGTGGTCGCGCTCAATCCAACCTGCTCGATGATGCTTCGGCGCGAATACCCCGAGCTGCTCGAAGGCGCGGACCGCGAGCGCGCCAAAGAGCTCGCCGCGGCAGTGGCGGACCCAAGCGAGTTCATCTGGTCGCTTCGCAAGGAACAACGATTCAACACCGAGTTCAAGAGCTCTCCCGGGCACCGGGTCGCCTACCATGCGCCCTGTCATCTCCGAACGCAGGGCATCGGCTTCAAGGGGCGAGATCTACTTCGCAAGATTCCAGGGGTGACCCCGGCGACGGTCATGGAGTGTTGCGGGCACGACGGCACGCACGCGATGACCGTCGAAGGCTTCGAGTACTCGATTCGAGTCGGTCAGAAGGCATTCGACGAGATGAAAGAGACCAACGCGGAGATCTGGGCGACCGATTGTCCCCTGGCCGCGATTCAGTTCCAACAGCATGCCGGGGTCAAACCCTTGCATCCCATGTCGATCCTCGCGCGGGCCTATCGCCAGGATGGCTTCGACGCTCCCAAGGCGTTACCCTCCGGACAGCAGCCTGAAGGAGAGCTGAAAAAGTGAAACCGGTCGATCGATCCGAGGTGCTCGACTACGTGAGCTACGGCGAGCAGCGTGAACAGATTCGCGCCTCCGCGCTTCATGCGAAGTCGGTGCGCCGCATCCTCGTCGGCGAATATTTCACCTTTCTCTTCGAGAATCGCGAGACCGTTCGATATCAGGTCCAAGAAATGATGCGCATCGAGCGCATCGTCAAAGAGGCCGATATCCAGCACGAGCTCGACACTTACAACGAGCTGATTCATCCGAAGGGAACAGTCGGTTGTACGCTCATGGTCGGCATCGACGACCAGGCGGAGCGCGACGTGAAGCTCCACGCCTGGATGGATCTCAATCAACACATCTACGCCAAGCTGCGCGACGGCACCCTGGTGCGGCCAAGCTGGGATCCTCGGCAGGTGGGCGACGATCGCCTCTCGACGGTCCAATACCTTTCGTTCGAGATCGGCGAGGAGCCGCCCATCGCGATCGGCATCGGGATGCCGGGAATCGAGGCGGAAACCGAGCTCTCCGTGTCTCAACGAGATGCGCTCCGCGAGGACCTGACGGCGAGCTAGCGCGGTCCGCTGCAAGAGCGGAATACAAGATCGACGCCAACTGTACTTGTCAGCAGGCCCAGGAGCCTTAACTTCTCACCCTAGGAGTACGTGAATGCTGAGAATTCTGCTGTTTCTGGCAACAAACCTCGCCGTCATGTTCATGGCGGCGATCGCAATGGCGGTGCTCACCGCCCTTGGGGTGATTCCACCGGATGCGCCCTATGTGGCAATGCTGGTTTGGTGTGCGCTCTTCGGGTTCGGAGGCGCCATTTTTTCCTTGGCGATCTCGAAGTGGGTCGCGAAGCGGTCTACGAGGGCCCACGTCATCGAGAAACCCTCGAACGACATGGAGCAGTGGTTGTACAGCACGGTGCAGCGTCAGGCCGAGCAGGCAGGAATCGGCATGCCCGAGGTCGCGATCTTCGACTCGCCCGATCCAAACGCATTTGCGACCGGGATGTTTCGCAACAGCGCGCTCGTGGCCGTGAGCACAGGCCTCTTGCGCCTGATGAACAAGGAGGAAGTCGAAGCGGTCCTCGGCCACGAGATCTCGCATGTGGCCAACGGTGACATGGTCACCCTGACGCTCATCCAGGGTGTGCTCAATACCTTCGTCCTCTTCCTTGCCCGAATCATCGCCAGCCAATTCGAGCGCGGGAGGTTTTTCATCTACATGGCCCTGCAAATGGTGTTCGGCATCCTAGCGAGCATCATCGTGGCTTGGTTCTCTCGGCGCCGGGAGTTCAGGGCGGACGCCGGAGGCGCCAAGCTCCAAAGCTCCGCAGCGATGGCTTCCGCTCTCAATCGGCTCAAAGCCATGCGGGATGCGCCCTCGCAGCTCCCGGACAATCTAACCGCCTTTGGTATCCGCGGCGAAGGAATGCTCAAGCTGATGGCGACCCATCCTCCCCTCGAAGAGCGAATCGCGCGGCTCCAGGCCGGCTAGTCGGCAGGCGAATAGTTCCCGGTTCTTGCCATGAGGCCGGACCTTCGGTAGGACCCATCTCATGGGGGCGCGGGGTTCGGTTTGGTGGGTCGCGATACTGGGCGTGATGCTGGTGGGCTGCAAGGAGGCCGAGCCGCGTCTCGAGCAAATCGAGATCGCTCCGGCACACCGGAGCTGCGAAGAGGGTGATGCATGCGGGGTCGTCGAAACGAGCTGCACGTCGCAGGGCTGTAAGTGCGGCGTGGCGGTCAATGTGGCGCATCTCCTCGACTACCAGAAGCAGCTTGCCGAGTGTCGCGGTCAAGATGAGCTGGCGACTTGCGATTTCGACTGCAAGAAGCCCTTTGGCAAATGCTTCAGGGGAGCTTGCGTCCTGACCAGCGAGCCGCCGGAGTTGTTTCGTCGCGGCCGAAGCGTGCAAGCGCTTTGTGAAGGCTCGCGCGGAACCTATGTCGGCTGCCCGGAATGCCCGCCGAACGAGCGCTGCGAGTCCTGCAGGCCCTGCGTATGTCCATCCAGCCATCGCTGGACGACCGAAGGCTGCCGAGCGGTCGTACAGACTGCGGCGAGAGACATTCTGATCGAGACGCGGCCCTCGGTCGTCACTCCCTCCGACGAGGTGAAGACCCGAGTCCACAACAACTCGAAGCGCACGATCTGGCTGAAGACGATGTGCGGGACTCCGTTCTATCGCGTGCGGAAGAAGGAAGACGCCTGGGAGAAGGGCTACGAGCCCTTCCACGAGGTCAAATGCCGCCTAGGGTCGGTGGAGATCGCTCCAGGTAAGAATCGCCCCTTCGTCGTCGACAATCTTGCCAAATTCAGGCAGCCCTCCGGCGAAGCCGCAACGCCCGGGACCTATCGATTCGAAGTGACCTACACGGACGGAACCGACAGCTTCCGGCACAGCGCCAACGTCTACTCGACGCCGTTTGATCTGGCGGAGAAGCTCTCCAGTCGCTAGGCCCGGAGCACGTGTCACAACCCTCGACCGAGGGCTTATCGGACGTGCCCTAGTCGACTTCCAGGAAACAGACGCTGAACCAGTTGCGGTCGTCGCTCCATTGCTTCGTCAGCCGAAAACCCGCCGTCTGGGCGATCTGCTCGAATTGCTCGAGATCGTACTTGTGCGAGTGCTCGGTAACGATGTGCTCGCCAGCGGATAGGGTGATTTGAACGTTGCCAACACGAACCGATTGATCGGCCTCGCTCACTAGGCGCATTTCGATTCTACCTTCGCTTGCAAGGTAGGGAGCGTGGTGCCGGAACTTGCTCAGGTCGAAATTGGCGCCGATTCGGTTGAGCCTGTTCAGGATGTTCAGATTGAAGGCGGCGGTGACTCCGAGCGAGTCGTTGTAGGCACCTTCGATGACCTGGGGGTCCTTTTTCCGATCGATGCCGACGAGGAGGCCTCCACCCTGGCCGACGAGGTCGGCGACGCGCAGCAGAAAGCTCGTGGCCTCCTCGTGGGTGAAGTTCCCGATCGTGCTGCCGGGAAAGAAAGCGACCGTTCGGGCGCTCGGACGGCGGGGACGTGGGAGACGCAAGGCTTGTGTGTAGTCGGCGCAGACCCCAATCACCTCCATGCTCTCGTAGCGGTCCGCAAGCTGATGCGCCGATGCCTCGAGGGCCTCCCGGCTGATGTCGATCAGCACACAGCCACTGGGTTCGATCAATGCGTCGAGGAGCTTCTGAGTCTTGAGGCCAACGCCTGAGCCGAATTCGACCAGGGTTGCGTGCGCGCCAATGTAGCTCGCCATCTCATGAACGGCCCGGCTCATGATCCCGAGCTCGGTGCGGGTGGGATAGTACTCGGGAAGCTCGGTGATCGCTTCGAAGAGTCGAGCCCCCAATGCGTCGTAGAAGTACTTGCACGGGAGCGCTTTTCGGGGGCGCCGCAAGCCGTGAACCGCTTCTTGCCGCAAGTCTCCGAGGTCCGGGTGAAGGTCGAGAACCCGAACACGTTCCTCAGTGCTTCGCGGATCGAAAGCGATCATCGATTCAACCCCCATCCCGAGCCAAGCGGATGCCACTGAACTGCCAACGCGCATCTGCTGGGAAAAAATTCCGGTAGCTTCGGCGTGCGTGGCCGGCGGCGGTCGCGCAACTGCTTCCTCGCAACACATACTGATTGCACATGAACTTGCCGTTGTATTCGCCGAGCGCCCCCGCCGGAGCGCGATAACCCGGATAGGCAGAATAGCTGGAGCTGGTCCACTGCCAGGCTGTGCCGTAGAGGCTCGGGACGGCTGGATGCATCGACGGCGCGCGCCCACAAAGTGGCGAGGGCTCCGGTTCCGAAGTTGCGGCCTCCCATTCGTGCTCGGTAGGCAGTCGAGCGCCGTACCAACGCGCGAACGCGTCCGCCTCGTAATAGCTGACGTGAACGACTGGCTCTCCACGTGGAAGCGGGCGTCTACCGTGGAGAGTGAAGGTGCTCCATTCGTCATTGTCCTTGCGCCAATATTGTGGGGCGCGCCATCCGTGTTTCTGAACCGCGTCCCACCCGGCGCTCAGCCAAAGCTCGGGCCGCTCGTAGCCACCGTCTTCGATGAAGGCGAGGTACTCGCGATTGATCACCAGGCGCTGTCCGATCTCGAAGGAGCAAAGGAGAACATCGTGCACCGGACCCTCGTTGTCGAAATGAAATCGCCCTGGGTCAGCCCCGACCCGGGCGATGCCGCCTTGATGTCCCGACCATCGCATCGCCGGCGCCGAGGCCGCTTCGTCGGCCGCGGCTGGCGCTGGGGCGTAGACGGGATCGAGCGGGTTGCAAAAAAGAAGATGTTTGATGTCGGTGAGGAGGAGCTCCTGGTGTTGCTGCTCGTGATGAAGGCCAACCTCGATTCGCCCGGCAAGCTCGTCATCGATGCCGGATCGAAGCAGCGCTAGGACAGCAGCATCGATTCGCTCGCGATAAGCACTGACCTCTTCGTGACTCGGCCTCGTCAAGAGTCCGCGCGAAGGGCGGTGATACTGCTCGCCCACCCCGTTGTAGTAGCTATTGAACAAGACGGCGTATGGCTCGGGGGATACTCCTCCCATGCCAGCGGGCCCCAAAACGAACGTTTCGAAGAACCAGCTCGTGTGCGCGCGGTGCCACTTGCTTGGACTCGCGTCGGGCATGCTTTGGACGCACTGGTCTTCAGCAGAAAGCGTCGAAACGAGCACGTCGGTCTGCGCGCGAACGCGTCGAAAATCCTCCGAAAGACTTTCCCGCAGCATGTCGCCGATCATAGGTACCAGCTTGAACGGGTCAAGAGCGTCGCTGTTACGAAGAATTTGAGCGTTCGTCAACGGCAGTCATGCCCCGAAGACGCCTTCGACTTGCTGGCCCGCCCTCGGACCCCGTTTCCAGACGCCCCGAATGGCGGGAAGGCTTACGAACAGGCCGATGACGGTCCAGGGAACCGTGGCCATGAAATGCCCGGCAATCGCGACCGAAGCCGCCATTGCTGCATCGACTCCCATCAGCTCCAGTGCATACGCGACCGCGACGTGAAACGTGCCGATGAAACCTGGTGAAGAGGGAACCATGGTGCCGATTGAAAGGAAGACCGTCACGATGAGCGAAGCGTATATGGGCAGATCGAGCCCGAAAGCCCAGAGCCAACACTGAATCGTGAGCATCCCAACGAGGCGCGTGAGCAAGGTGAGCGCGAAGGCCTGAGCGACCGCTCGACTCGAACGCAGGGCACTGAAGCCATCGACGAAGCGCTGCGACTTCTGATAGATCCAAGCTTGCATCCTCCGGCCGAAAGGACGCGCAAAGAATACGACGATTCCAGGGAACCGAGATGGGTTGGCGACCAACCAGAAGACACCGAAAAGCGCGCCGATGATCGCTGCAAGCGCCCAAGCGAGACGGCTATCCCCCGAGAGATCGATCGCCAGCAGCGGTACGGCCGCCGCGAACAGGATCAAAAACGAGATCAGGTCGAGCAGGCGTTCGAGCGCCACCACTGCGATGGTAGACCCGCGGGAAATGTCGCCAGCCCGAGCGAGAAGGTCCACGCGAACCAGCTCGCCGAGCCGAAAGGGGAAGATATTGTTGGTGACGTATCCAGCCAAGGCCGGAGTGAAGCACTCCGCGAAGCTGTAACACCGGAGTGGTCTTAGGAATACCTTGCTGCGCAACGCGCCAAGCGAAAAGATGGTCCCTTTCGTCAGCAAGCAACAGGAGAGGATCCAGGGGTTAACCGAGGCCAGGGTCGGACCCAGCTCGCTGAGATCGATGCGCCGCAGGAAGTAGACCGCAAGGATCGCGGAGAGAACGAAGCCCGCGGTCATGAGGACACGTTCCCTGGTCAGCCGGCGTCGCATCACTACTCGCCAGCCAGCTCCGCACGCTGCTCGAAGAAGTCGTAGAGCTCGGGAAGAGACGCGCCTTCATTGCCGAGCGTCCCGGCGGAGATCGACGCTAGCGAGCTACCAATGTACATCCCTATGGGAAGTGGCTCGCCCGAGAGCTGCGCGAGGCTCGCCCCTGTGAGAAACACGTCTCCGGCTCCGACCGCGTCTACCTCGTTGATCTCCAACGCGGGCAGGTAGTCGGTCCTCAATCGGTCGCCCTGGCCTTGGGGCGGGTGAAAGCAAAGCGAACCCCGTCGACCCATCGTCACGATGAGCCCCCGAGCACCGCTGGCGGCATAGTACCGGCTCGCCAGGTTCGAAAGCCCGCTCTCCGCATCACCCAAGGCAAACCGGAGCTCGTCTTCGGTCGGAGTTGCGAGCTGAGGCCTTCTGAACTTGAGGATGTTCGCCTGCCCGTTGGTGCTGACATCGGCAAAGTAGGGCTTGCCGCACCGCTCGGCGAGCTTCGGAATCGCGTTGGCGAGCGTCGACCCGAACAAGCCATATCCGAAATCGGTCACGACCAATCCATCATGGGCCTCGAGCTGCCCCTGGAGCATCGTAATCAGCTCGTCGCTGGTTTCGATGGGAATCGGCGCCGGGTTCCCTCGGTCGACTTTGAAGACCTTTTTGCCACCGACCAGATACCGAGTCTTCGTGTATACCCGGCGTCCTCGGACCGGCAGGTTGTGCACTTCAACGCCGGAGCGTTCCAGGCTGCTCCTGATTCGCCCGAATGATTCGTCCTCTTCACAGCATGTGACGAACGTCGGCTTCGCGCCGAGGACGGCTGCCTGACGCGCGATCAGTCCGGCACCGCCAATGAACCACTCCTCGCTCACCGGCTTTACAGATACGATCGGGCTTTCGGACGCGACCCGCGCGCCTTCGCAGTGCGCGTACTGATCGAGAATGGCATCACCGAGGACCAATACCTTGAGGTCGGAGAACGCGGAGATAGCGTTCTTGAGGCGAGCAGGATTGATCGCGTTGACCCGGCAGAATCGCTGGATCTTCTGCTGCTCCATGTCCAGCGTATTGCGTTTGCGTCGGCCGATCTCGGTGGACGAAAAGATAACGTCTCCCGAACCGAGGACGACGCGGCCGCCGTAGGCCTCGACGATCTTCTTCTCTTTGGCGAAGCGAGGATCGTTTTTGGACTCGTACTCTCGTCCTTTCACGTAGATGTCCGGCTGGATTGCCTCGAGGACCGGGCCAGCCCACTCGTCTTCGCTGAGCGCCACGTAGTCCACGCAGCCGAGCTCGGCCAGGTTGTCGAGACGCAAGTCTTCCGGGATGTAGGGTCGGTCGTATCCCTTCATGACCACGTTGTCTGCGCTCACGGTCACGACTAGTACGTCCCCGAGGCTACGGGCCATTCGCAGGTAGCGGATGTGTCCCGGGTGCACGATGTCGAAGCAGCCGTGGCATTGGACTACAATCTTCTCGGCTTCGCGAAGGCGCGCCCTCTCGGCTTGCAGGCTTTCGATCGAATGGATCTTCTTGTCTGCTTCGGCGCTACGCATGTCTGCGGCTCCAGTCGATCAAGACCTCGATGAGGGCATCCCTCTGGGAGGGCTCGAGCTCGGGCGTCACCGGTAGGCTCACGATGCGTTGGACCAGGGCCTCGGTATGCCGGAGCTCTGCGCGGCTCGTTCCCTCGAAGGCGCGCTGCTGATGGATCGCAACTGGATAGTGGACCTTGGCCTCAAAGCCCCGGGACGCTAGGTGCGCGATCAACGCATCGCGCTCGTCATGGCGGATGACGAACGCGCTGTACGCGGGCTCGGAGCCTTCGGTGACGCTCGTGAGCTCGACAAACGGGCGCAACGCTGTCCGGTACGCGGCGGCGTGCTGGCTGCGGCGTGCGATCCAGTCATCGAGATGCGGCAGCTTCGCGAGTAGAATCGCGGCTTGAAGCGTGTCGAGGCGAGCGTTCTCGCTTGGCACATCGACGTGGTCGCGGTCGCGGTGGCCCAAGGACCTGAGGCGTCGCAGGAGCACGGCGAGATCTGGGTCGTTGGTCGCGATGAACCCCGCATCTCCACAGGCAGACAAGGTCTTGAGCGGGTGGAGCGAAAAACAGCCCGTGCCGAAGGAGCCCACGCTGCGACCACGATACGTGGCTCCGATCGCCTGAGCGCAGTCCTCGATGAGGTGTAGGCTATGCGCCCTGCAAAGCTCTTGAATCGGCTCCATGAAACAAGGAACGCCGCCCAGGTGCACGGGAAGCACAGCCTTGGTTCGCGGCGAGATCGCCGCGGCGAGCAACTCCGGGTCCATGAGGCCCGTCGCTCGATCGACATCGACGAAGACGGGTGTGGCTCCGACCAGCGAGACAGAGCTAGCCGTGGCGACATACGAATGGGAGACCGTGATAACCTCGTCCCCAGGGCCAATGTCGAGGGCCCGCATCGCCAAGGTAAGAGCAGAAGTGCCGGAAGACACGCCGACTACGTCCTTGACGCCGAGGCGTCGAGCCAGCTTCTCCTCCAGCTCGTTCACCTCCGGGCCGTTGATGAACTGCCCATGGCCTAGCACTCGATCCACCGCCTCGAGAATGCTGGGGCGCAGCGCCTGATTCTGCTTGATTAGATCGACGTATGGAATCGAAGTCATGAAACGAGCTTCGTGGTGGATCGCCAAAGCTCCGGACGAGCCTTCATCCACGCAACGTTTCGGTAGATGTTTGACCTGCTGTCCAAGACCTGTCCGTTGCGATAGGCCTCGCGCAGCTCTCGAACGGCGACGACCAAATCGTGCCGAGGCTCGAAACCGAGCTCCTTGCGCGCCCTGTCGGCAGAGAGGTGGTAGGAACGAGGATCATCGGAGGGCACGGTGTCGATCGGCAGCGAGGAGTCGAGCTCGTCCCGGATCATTTCGGCCAGGGCCATGACCGAGGCGTTCCTCCGGCTGACGTTGAACGCCCGAGCCGAGATCTTGTCGGCGGGCGCCGTGAGCAGCATGCGGTAGAAAGCCGTCAGGTCGCGAATGTGCACATTCGGGCGCATTTGAGCGCCACCAAAGACCCGAATCCGCTGATCGGTCAGGGCCTGGTCGGTCAAGAGGTTGATTGTGAGATCGAGCCTCAGGCGGGGCGAGTAGCCGCACACAGTCGCGGACCGAACCGAAACACCGACGAACGAGTCGTCCGCCAGACCATTGAGTATCTTCTCGCCCTCGGCCTTGCACTTGGCGTAGATGGTAACCGGATCGAGGGAAAGCTCCTCGGTGACGTTTTCCTCTTCTTTGATGCCGTAGACGCTTGCGGATGACGCGTAGAGGAAGCGTCCCACTCCGTGCTTCTTCGCCGCATGCATCAGGTGATCGACCGCTTGAAGATTCACCGTCTCGGTGACCTCGTGGTCCAGCTCGGAGCTCGGGTCGTTGGAGATCGCGGCAAGGTGAATCACCGCGTCGAAGTCACCCCGCTCGAGCACCGCGTCGACCGTCGCAAAATCCCGTATGTCGCCACGAATCCTCTCGCATCGCTCGTGAACAATCGGATCGGAGCCCGGGTCCGTCCCGTACAGAAAGGCATCGAAGACGGTGACATGATACCCCTCTTCCAGCAGCTCCGGGACGAGGACCGCACCGATGTACCCGGCCCCCCCGGTCACGAGTAATTTCTGGTTCGTCATTTCCGCCTCTCGTCGCCAATACGATATCCTAATCCCCGGATGAATGAAAAATGACTACATCCGCCGTTCTCTTCGACATGGACGGTGTGCTCGTGGACTCGGCGCCCCTACATGTGCGGGCCTACGAGCAGGTGTTCCGTGACGCTGGAATCGAGTTTTCCGCAGCAGCTCGAGACGCGGTTCGCCGAGGGAAACCCCGTTCGGAAGTGATCGACATCGCGGTACCAGGCGCGGGCGCAGCAATCAAGCAAGCGCTCTTCGACGCCAAGCCGAACGCCGTCGCCAAACTCCTCCAGACCGCGCAAGGTGTGAGCATGCCAGGTGCGGCTCGAACGGTTCGCGCCCTCGCGGAACGCGGAGTCGCCATGGGGGTCGTCACGAACAGCAGCGCGCCGGAAATCTGGCTGAAGGCCGCTGGGGTCTTGGAGCAGATGAGCGTTTTGGTCACCCGGAACGACGTTTCGTCGCCCAAGCCATCCCCGGAAGGCTACCTCTTGGCTGCTGAACGCTTCGGGGTTCAAGCATCGGCGTGCATTGCGTTCGAGGACTCACTCGACGGCTGGTCGGCCGCGACCGGCGCGGGCATGCGCGCCGTGCTCGTGGCCCAGACGCGCCCCGCCTGGGCCGCGACGAGCGTCGAGCTGCTGCCCACGATGGACGACGCCGCTGTGCTAGCCCTTTGTCTCCCGGCCACCGCAAAGAAGCCTGTCGAGAGAGACTAAGCGTGACGACGCTCATGCTCCGAATTGTCCCTCTCTTGCTGGCCGCGGCCGCAGGAATTGTCGTCGTCGACGCTGGCTTCGTCTACGACGATCCGTCGGCGTTGCTCGAGAACCCGCTGGTCAACGGCCAAGCACCACCGTGGGAAGCCTTTCTGCGAGATTTCTGGGGACGCCCGGCGAGCCACGGCTTCACTACATGGCGGCCCCTGATGCCCCTCGTTTGGGCGCTGCTTTGGAAGTTCTGGCCAGCGAATCCATTGCCGTTTCATCTCTTGAGCGCATTGCTACACGTCTTGGCGGTCGCTATGAGTATGCGCTTCGTGTATCGCCTCCACGCCTCGCTCGACTGGGCGGCAGCCGTCGGAACGCTTTTCGCGCTACATCCGCTCAACACCGAAAGCGTCAGCGCCATCGTGGCACAGGCGGATCTGCTTTCGTTTTCGTTGGTGCTGGCTGCCTGCACGATAGCACTCCGGCCGGCTAGCTTCCGCACTGGAGCACGTTGTGCATCGGCTCTTCTCCTAGCCACGCTCGCCAAGGAGTCCGCCATCATCTTCGCGCCGCTTCTGGCGCTCTTGTTCTCGATCCAGCCGGGCGAGAAGCGACTACGCTGGCTTGCCTCGCTTCCCGTGCTGTTGGTGACGGTCTCCGTGGTCACCATTCAGCTCAGCCTTCCGAGGGCCGCGGGCGCAGCGATATTCACGAACAACCTGGCTCACAAAGCACACGGAGAGCTTCGTCTGCTGCTCGGTCTCTACAACATCGGACGCTCTGTGCTGATGACGGTGTGGCCTTCGCCGATCGCGCCGAACCATGGGTATGCGGCCGTAGAGCTCGAGGCAGGGGTGCTCGCCCCGTACGCAGCTCTGGGTTGTCTGCTGCTGCTCGCTTCTGTGATCGGGGGGCTGTGGGCCATCAGGCGGGGGCGCGCGGAATGGGTCGCGGCCCTCTCGTTTCTCTGCGCGCCGGCACTGCTGCAATCGCACTGGTTCGTGCCGTTGATCACAGATCTCGCGGAGCGGCTGCTCTATCCCTCGATTCTCGGGATTGCGATGATCGCGGTCATCGCAATCTTCGCGTTGCTGGAGCGGTCTGCGATGCGAGTGCTGGTCGTCGCCTCCTTGGCGACGGCTTGCTTCGTCAGCAGCCTCGGGGCGCGCCGTGCTTGGACAGATGAGGATTTGCTTTGGACCTACGCCGTTCGTGTCGAGCCGAGGGCCAGGCTGCACCATCACAACGCGTCCAATACCTTCTTTCGCGAGGGCGATCTCGATCGCGGGGCCTACCACCGATTCATCGACGATTACCTGGTGAACCGATTTCCTCGAGCCGTTCAGTGGGAGGAGATCGAGTCGACTCGTTCGCTCTCGCCCCTGGAGCGCTTCGTCGAGCTTCCCGCGATACTCGAGCCGAGTGATCCCTGCCAGCTGGTTCGGAACTTCGTGATGACGGCGAAGGAGTATGAGCCACTCTATGAACATGTCATCGAGCATTGGGCACCCCGATACCCTGGCTGCCTTCCTTGGCAACCCTGAAGCAACCAGCTCTACCGGGCTGCCTTTGCGGATAGAACCACAGGCCGCACCGGGTAGAGCCCGCGAGGCACCTTGAGCCAGGGAAGCCCAATGATCGGACGAATCGGATCGCGCCAGCTCGCATCCGCTGGGACGGGATAGTATGATTGGAGATCATCGAATTGCTGACGACGCAAAGTGCTGCGATAGAAGTCGATGCTGTGCATGACCACCAACGGAATGCCCGCCAAACCCAAGACGAACCTCGTTAGCGGCGCAGCCGCCGCTTCACTGCAGTAGACCGTCCAACTCACCGAGAACTCGCTAATCCAGACTCGCCCTCCTCTCTTGAGGACGCGCCGGACTTCGGCCAGCACCTTGTTCACTTCCCTGCGGGCGGCGACCCACGATTGGTCCGTGATGTGGTGTAGCACCAGCGGCAGGACGACGTGATCGAAGCTAGCGTCGGGAAACGAGAGCGCCCGTGCATCATCCAATGCGGTGCAGAGCCCTGCTTCCCGGTGCGGCCGGAGCATTTCCTCCGACACGTCTGCCACGGTCAAATCGAGATCGGAGAGCGCCTCCTGGGAGTGGCGCGGCCACAGGCCGCCGATCGACAGAACCCGTCCGGAGACACCCTCCTCGATATGGCGAGCAGCGAGCTGGTTGACGGTGCCCATCCCCGCATCGATCGCGTAGTACTCGCTTGCATTGCTGTTGAAGAACTCTGACGGTTCCAATGGTTTGTTCCTAGTGCTCAGCTTCGAACGAGACCGTCAACGCATCTCCTCTGGGGAGGGGATTGGCTCGGTGCTTCCCGTGTTTCCGTCTGTGATTTTCCACTGCTCAGCATCCCGCAAAGGTACGAAGAATGGCCGGCAACCGGGCATCCATCTGAGCACCAGGGCCATGCGGTCCGGGTAGTGCTCCATGAGCCTTCGGTCGTGCGCGATACTGATGTGATTGACCCAAAGGATCGGATTCTGGAAATCCGGATCATTTACCTGGTGCGCGAAAACGAAATGCCGGGCGTTCGCACACTGACGCGGAATGAGCGGGCGGTTCGCGAAGACAACCGCGGGCGACTTGATTTCCTGCGCCGCAACGACGGCCGGCCGCCGGAGCACGTCTGAGATCTCGTACAAGGCATACGCCCTCGCTGGGACGTATCCGCACAGCGCCGCGGCAATGAGACCGAGGCAGAGGGCAGTAGGAAGCCGGGCAACAAAGGGCGAGGAGCCCATCGTGCGGAGGCCGTTCGTCAACCTGGCGGCCCCGAGTCCGCTGAGCATGATAATCGGCAGCGCGATCTCCATGTAGTGGACAGGACCAAACGTATCGATACCCGGACTACGCAGATAGGCATGCGCGACGACGAAACCAAGGACCATCATCCAGAGGATCCAAGCTCTTTGGTTCGTCCAGGCGGCGAATGGCAAGAAGAGAAATGCACAGGGCCATCCGAACAGAGCGAAGTTGAGTCGCGTCAATGCGACCCCGGTTCGGGCGAACGCCAGGTCCAAGGTTCCGAAACCGAAGGACGGCGTCCAGTCGTCGGGCAAGCTCGACCAGGCAGAGTAGTGGAAGCCGTTTTCGCGCGCGTAGTCCGCCGCCCGTTGATACGAGACGTAGCTGACGCTTCCGTTCTGCACTGCGTTGACCGTGAAGAACGCTGCGGCGAACAGCAGCGCAGGCGCAGCGAACGCGAGAATCGGAGCCCAACGTTTCTCGGGATTGAGATTTCGAACTGCGGCTGCCCAGATGAAGAGGAGTGGAGCTCCTATCGCGACCGCTACCGTCGGACGAACGAAGAATGCGACTGAAAAAGCCGTGGCAATGCCCGGGTGTAGCCACCTGGCCCGGTCACCCTGATTGGCGCGAACCGTCAGATAGGTCATCCACGCGAGCGCGAACATGCAGGAAGTGTGGGAGAGCTGAGTTGCCGCCGTGAGCTGCACCATCGGAGCCGCAAGGAAAAGAAGCACTCCGATCACAGCCGCTCTGCGCCCCGATAGCTCCCGCAGCGTCAGGAAGACCGCCGGGACCGTGAGTGCCGAGTACAGCGGGTTCATCAACTGAGGAACGCCTAGCGCAACGCCAGGGGCCAAGAGAGCCGGCCACCCCATGAAGTATTGCGAATAGTACTTGCCATCGTTGATCATGAAGACGTGATCGAAAAACAGCTTCATCGGCGGGGAGTCAGCGTATAGGCGCCCGCTCAACAGCAACTCCGAGGAGAATCGGTAGACCGACTCGTCATCCGTCAGGTCGACACCCAGCAGCAGTTGCCAGTGAATTAGAGCAGGAATTGCAAATGCAATTGCGCTGAAGGCGAGAATCAGATGGAGATCCGACGTTGCCCGAAGCTGCTCGTGGGTCTCTTGCGCCCAGTCCGCGCCGGCAAGGGTGGCGAACGCACAAGCAAAGAGCACCGCAGCAATCGAGCCGAAGAGCGTCCAGAATACGAGGAAGTACGCATAGGGGCCTGCCATGACGGTCGTGGAGCCGAGGCGCAGCTGGTACCAGTCGAAATTGTGGGCACCGACAGACCAGAAGATGCTCAGGAAAAGACACGCGCCCGCAACCAGGGCGGCAACGGCCCACGGCCTGCCGATCGGCCCCCCTTGGATGCTCATGCGGATTTCATCCCAACAGAAAGCAGGAGATTCGACTTCAATCCGAGAAATCTGTGGAAGCTGAGCTCGGCGCGAGATCTCGCATCGGATGGAAGGAGGTCGAGGAACTGCCCCGAATCGAGAAGGTTCAAATTCTCCTCCTTCGAGAAGAACTCGAAACCGGCGGCTGCGTAGATCCGCCTATACAGGTGGGGAGGAAGGTAGTGGAGCAATGGGGTGACGGTGTGAAACTCGATTGGATGCCGCCGGTTCGGAGTCGTGATGAATGCCCGCTTTCCAACCCGGAGTATCTCATCGACAAAGGCACGTTGTCGCTCGCGTGATCCGACGTGCTCGACGACCGCATTCGAGAACACGAGATCGAACGATTCATCATCGAAAGGAAGGGGGGCGTTCCGCTCCAGCTGCACGTATTTGCATTGAGGGAAGACTCGTTCGAAGACATCCGGCTCCTCGAGACCCGAGGCGGTAATCCGCTCCGGATATGGGTAGAGGGAATGCAGGAAATAATCGCGCGTCTCCTCGAGGGAGCCATTGGTGCCCACCTCGAGGATGCTCCAATCCGGCCGGGGCGGAAACGCTTCGGCGAACTTACCGTAGATCTTTGCCTGCTCGTTCCGCAAAACCCGGCGTAGCATCCAGCGGGGCAGCGCTTTTGTACGATAGTGGACGCTCCTGTGCGCCGTTGCATCCATAGCCAACAATTCTCCTGCCTCCAGCTCAGAGGGTCAAGAGAACGGCCTTGTGCTGCAAGGATTGGCAGGAGCCAGAGGGAGCAGCAAACATTTCGGCCGCGCGGCAGCGTGATACGATCTCGTGTAAGACGAGATGACGAATGCTTATCGCTTTTTCCGGCATGTCTATCAGGATGACCAGATGCGCGCGCACGCCGAACGGCGTCGAATTGGAAATGACCTGCTGCGGTACGCTCGGAACCGCTCTTTGTTGCCGTTCGAGTGGGCGTTCCGTCGTCGATTTCGCGACGGGCAATTCCCAATTGTCTTCATCGTCGGCGTGCCTCGGTCCGGTACGACGCTTCTGTATCAGCTGATCGCCAAGTTTCTGCGGGTTGCCTACATCACGAACCGCATGGCTCGATATTGGATGACGCCGATCACGGGTGCCTTCCTATCGGGAAGCATCGACCGTTCGCAAATCGCATTCGACTCGAGCTATGGCGCCGGCGCGACCGATATCTCTCCACACGAGTTCTCCTGGTTCTGGCAGTTCTACGGCCATCTGCACGACCACGACGATCTGGACGATGAAGCTCTGGCTGCAATCGATTGGCCGAGCATCAGGGCTTCTCTATCGGGCTTGGCGGAATGCTCTGGCGCGCCCCTCGTTCTCAAGAGCCTCAACTTCGCCGACTATCAGATCCTTTCGCTGCATCGACAGTTCCCGCGGGCGAAGTTCATCTGGATCGAGCGCGACGACGTCGCGACGGCGAGGTCGATTCTAGGAGTGCGACATGCTCGCTACGGCGACCCGTCCATCTGGTGGTCGGTGCGCCCGCGCGACTTTCGGGACTGGGCGGATCGCCCCCCAGAGGAGCAAGTTGCCCACCAGCTGACCGATATCGAGCGCTCCATCCAAAATGCCTTCTCATCACTGGAACCAAGCGCTGCCACCAAGACATCCTACGAAACTTTGGTGTCGTCACCGGCGCGAGTAATATCCGACTTGGCGGAGTTCCTTGGGGTGGACATCATCGATCGCGATTCGCTCGAACGTCTCCAATTGACTCCAAGCAGCGCGCGCGCCGACTCTCAACTGGAGAAACGCATTGTGAACGCCCTTGGGGTCCGAAAATGAAACTAGAACGCCTCCGCGGCTGCGGGCCGCCCCCGTTCTATCTCGTCGACGGTGTAGGGCTTCGCCAACGATACCGGGCCCTCCAGGGCGCCTTCGCAACCGAGTTTCCGAGCTTGATCATCGGGTACTCCTACAAGACTAACTATGTGCCAGCCGTACTGCGTATTGTCCACCAGGAAGGAGCCTTTGCCGAGGTCGTGTCCGAGCTCGAGTACGACATCGCAACGAGGCTTGGCGTAGCGCCGAGCAAGATCATTCTCAACGGCGCAAACAAGAAGCGAAGCACCCTCGAACGCGTCATCGGCGAGGGAGCGATGTGCAACTTGGACAGCATGCGCGAGGTCGAGGACATCGTCGCGATCGCTCGTGCAACGCGGCAACCAGCCAAGGTTGGAATCCGGGTCAATCTCGAGCACCCTGAGGGTGTGGGACACCGCTCGCACAGCCGATTTGGCATTCCAAAATCCGAGCTCGTCGAAGCCAAAGAACGTCTCCTGAAGGCCGGGGTCCAGGTGGCGGGTGTACACGGGCACTTGTCTTCGCGCGCGCGCAGCCTGGAGGTGGTCCGGCACGTCGCCAACAGCCTGGTCACCGCGCTCGACATGATGGACCTCGACGCGGTCGACTACATCGACGTGGGTGGCGGGTTTGGGTTCAGTCCCGCGGGGCTCGACCTGAGCTTCCCGAGCTTCGAGGAGTACGCTGCGACGATTTCGTCCACGCTTGGCGCGCGGGGCCAGTCCTGTACCGTCATCATCGAGCCCGGCATCTCCGTGGTGGGCGAGAGCATCGACTACATCGCACCCGTACATTGCATCAAGCGGATCCATGGCAGAAACGTCGCATTCGTCGACGGGAGCGTGCACACCGTCAAGCCGTCTCGGCATCGTCACAATTTGCCAACCGAGGTTTTGAACGCAGACTTCACCCCGAAAAATGTATCCACGACGGCGGACTACGACCTGGTCGGCTACACCTGCATGGACGACGACTACCTCGCCATCGAGCAGACGCTGCCGACCTTGGACGAGGGAGATCTCCTGCGGATTCGAAACGTAGGTGCCTACACCGTCGTCTTCAAACCTCAGTTCATTCGCGGGGCCCCGGCGATCTACATTCTCGACGACCGAGGTCCGCAGGAAGCGCGTCGGGAGGAATCCGTCGATGACTTCCTCTCGACCTACCGGCTGGGGCCATCGTGAAGGCCAACATCCTGATGACTTGCTGCGGCCGAAAGACGTACTTGGCGGAGATCTTCCGTTCGTCACCGTTGTGCGGCCTGCTCGCTGCGGCGGACAGCGACCCCCGGGCTACCATCCGACAATTCGTCGACGAATTCATTGAATCGCCTGCCCTCGGCGACGAACGAGGGTACATCGACGCACTTTTCGACGCCTGTGACAGCTTCGAGATCAACGCAATCATTCCTCAGAATGACCTAGATCTAGTCTTGCTGGCCAAGCATCGTGCTCGGTTCGAGTCGGCTGGCGTTCGGGTCTTGGGCGTACCGTGGCGAGTGGCGAGTGCGATGGCCGACAAGCTCGAGTCAGCAACCTGGCTTCATGATCACGGCATCCCGTCCCCGGAGACCTCCCTCTTTCTGGCTGACGCTGTCGATTTACCCGTGGTTGCGAAGAGCCGTTTCGGGCAGGGCAGCCATGGCTTGCACATCTGCCGCACCGTGAATGACCTTCAACGCGTAGGGAAGAACAGCGTCGCGCAGGCATTGCTCGAAGGGAAGGAATTCAATCTCGACATCCTTCGAGACAGTTTCGGCGTCGTGCGCGCCGTGGTCGTGAAGAGGAAGCTCGCCATGCGCGATGGCTCCACGGACAAGGCGGTGTCCGTGCGCGACCAGGGCCTCGAAGCCTTGGGAAGGCGGCTCGGCGATGCGCTCGAGCTCGAAGGAAGTGCCGACGTCGACGTGATCCAGACCGACGAAGGCGACTTCGTCATCGATGTCAACCCTCGCATCGGCGGTGGCTTCCCTTTCACCGCCCAGATCTGTCCGGCCTATGTCGATGCCTTGTTGAAGATCGCTCTCCATCAGCGACCCGACAACATCGAAGGCTACCCGCAAGGCGTTGAGATCCATCGGGAGACCCGTTACTGCCGATTGACCGAGCCCCAACGACGGAGCACAAAGGGCTGAACAATGGCCAAGAAAGCGAAAACACAGGCCTCGGATGCCGCGGATGAATTCTTGTGCGTGCTCATTCCCTGCTTGAACGAGGAGCCGGTCGTGCGACGTACCGTCGAGGAGGTTCTGGAGCATGCAGACGCGCTTCCGATGAGGCTAGAAGTCCTCATGATCGACGATGGATCCACCGACCGAACACGGGAGATCATGCAAGAGCTCTGTACGGAGTCCCCGCTGTGTCGGATGATTGCGCACGATGTCAACCGAGGACTTGGACGCTGTGTAGTCGAGGCGTACGATACGATCGACGATGGCGCATGGGTGACTGTGTTTCCGGGCGACAGCGAATTCGTCTTTGCCGAGTCGATCGACAATCTCCTCGCCGCCCGGCAGGGGCATGACGTCGTTCTCGGCTATCTATACAACTCGGTGGTGAGAAAATTGGGGCGCCGCGTGGCTTCGACCGCATTCCTCAAGCTCACCAAGACGCTGTACGGCTTTCGCTGGAGAGCGCTCAACGGAATGAAGCTCTACCGCGTCGAGGCGTTCAGAGGTATTCAAACGGTTTCAGGAGGCCACGCCTACATGGCTGAGCTGCTCGCCAAAGCGCAGCTCCGATGCCCGGAGCTCCGGATCACCGAAGCCCCCTTCATTTCACGCGGCCGGCCGGCCGGGGACTCTCATGCGATCAAGCCCAAGTCCGTGCTGCGAGCGATGCACGAGACGTACAAGGGCGCCCGGGATGTAGACAGGTACCGCGACGAAGTCGTTGCTCGCTACCAAGAGGACCTGGCCAAGGGAGAGAAGAGGCCGACTTTCATCCCTCCGCCCACCGGGGATTGAGAAACGCTGTGGAGGAGATGCGGTGAGTCCCAAAGGTGCGTTAGGCTTCTCCAGATGGGGACGATGGCGATGAGCTCGGGCGGACTGCGGATCGATCGACCGATCGTCCTGCTGGCGTCCGAAAGGAGCGGCGGAAACCTGCTTCGCGCAGTCCTCGGAAGCCATTCGCAGATCGTGGCGCCGAGCCCTGTCCATTTTTTGATCAACATCGACCCGCTCCTTCCGCTGTACGGAGACCTCTCCGAAGACGCGAGCTTCCGCGAGGCCTGCGAGGATTTGTCGCGTTTCCTCCGACGCCAGATCGCCGGTCAGGCTGAGTCGCCGGAAGCAGCAGCGCTCTTCGAGAACGCGCGCGAGCGTAGCCTGGTCGGGCTGATGGATGCCGCGTTCTACCTCATCATGCAGGCCTCCGGAGCCACGCGCGTTCTAATGAAAGAGAACGACGCATTCCGCTACGCGCATCGCTTGGCCAACCGCTACCCGGACATCCGTTTCCTCTATCTGGTACGAGATGGGCGTGACGTGGCATTGTCCTGGCTCAAATCTCCCAATCACTTCGGCGGCATTTCTCACATCTCGCGAACCTGGCGCGACGAACAGAGAGCTTGTCTCTCTCTTTTGTGCGACCCGACCCTCGCCGACCGAATCCAAGTGGTGCACTACGAAGATCTGGTATCCAACCCCCGCGAAATCGTCGAGTCCCTGTGCGACTTCGTCGAGGTCGAGTTCGAGGAATCCATGCTCGAGTTTCACGGCCGAGACGAGATTCGCGAGCAGTCGGCCGGAGTTCGAAACTGGGAGAACCTGTCCAAGCCGATCATGGAGCAGAACTTCAACAAGCATCAAAAGGAGCTCGGTTGGTGGCGCGCGCAGACTTTCAACCAGATCGCGCACCGCGAGCTCGTAGCGCTGGGCTACGAGGTCCCAGACCTGAGCTCAATCCATCGTGTAGGAAGCCAAGCGCTGAACCTGTCGAAAGAAGGACTCGGCCTCGCCTTGAAAGCCGCGCGCGGCCGTGTTCTAAAACCAGTCGAGATCCTCACTCGAGGAAAACGACGCCGCAATTTGGGGCGAATTGCTTCGGAGCTCGAAGCGCGCCAACGTCCCCGCTGGCCCCGCCAGGGCTAGGCGCGCTCCCTAGAGGCTGTCGTAGAGCTCCCGGGCGTCTTCTGCGGTCCGGCGGAGTCCCTCGCGCGTGTTGACGAGCGGCCGATACTCAAGATCCTGCCTCGCCTTGTCGATCGAGAAGTAGCTGTCGCGCACGCACAGTCGTACTTCGACGATGCTGACTGGCGGCTTTGGTTTGCCAAAGACCTGGAACACGCGCTCGCTTGCAGTGGCCAAGGCACGGGCGACGAGCCCCGGAATCCGAATGGTTCGAGCGTCGATGCCCATCTCATCAATCAGCGTCGAGCTGAATTGACCGGTGTTGACGGGATCCCCGTCGGTGATGAAATAGGCCTGGCCGCAGACGGGAGAGCCCTTCACCAATCGCTCGGCGGCACGGATCTGCGCGTCGACCAGATTGTCGATGTACGTGTAGTCCATGAGCGCTTTGCCGTCACCAAAGAGTACGAGGGGCGCGCCCTGCTTGAGCGCCTTCATCAAGGGACCGATGAGCGTATTGCGTTCGCCCGGCCCGTAGATGCCTCCTGGACGAATGGCACTGGTGAGTAAGCCGGACTCCCCATTCGCTGCCAGGACGAGCTGCTCGGAGGCGACTTTGGTGCTGGAGTAGAGATCCGACGCGGCGCTGTAGCTCTTCGACTCGCCGACACCGCGATGCTCTTCCCCCGACGCAGTGATGATCGAGCTGGTGTGAACCAGACGCCGTACGCCTGCGTCTCGAGCAGCCCGGAGGACCGCACGTGTCCCTTCGATGTTGACGCTCCGCACGAGCTCGGCAAAGGGCTTGGGCGCATACGTCACGGTTTCGATCATCGCTGCCGTGTGGAAGATCGTGTCAACTTCCTCACATGCCTCGGCGAGGGCCGCTGCATCGCGAACGTCCCCGCGGAACCAGCGCAGCTTGGGATCGTCGAAGGTCGCGGGCGCCCTGTCGAAGCCGTTCACCTCGCAGCCACGCGCCAGGAGCGCTCGAACCAGATTGCTTCCAACGAAGCCCGCGCTTCCCGTGACCAGGCAGCGAAGCCCATCGATCGGTCGTGCTCGTTCCATCGGGCCGGCACCTTGGCAAATCAGCCGGGCCTCGGCAACCGGGCCTTCAGCTCAGCTCTGGAAGGGAAGCACCAGCGTGAAGCAAACGGATCTTCGCATCTTTCCAGCCATAGGTGACCGCGGAGCAGACCTGGAATCGCGCCTTGCTGATCCACCACCTCCCGTCCACACGACGGTACTCGTCATCGTAGTAGCCGCCGACGACGCTCACGGTTTGCTGCTCGGTATTCATCAGATGATAGACGAGGCCCCAGCGCCCGCACGCGTCGTCTGGACCGAGCACCTCGATGTTCGGAGGGCCTCCGTGGTGCATCTCCACAATCTGCGTTTGGCATCCGATGTCTTTGAAGACCTGATAGAGGCCGTCGCGATGATGCACCAGCCCAACCGGCCCGTCGTAGTGGATCTCCACCGGGCCTTCGAGGAAGCAGTCTCGAACGCCTTCCACATCTTTGCTGTCGCAGCAATGCCAGTAGCGAGCCTTGAGGGCTTTGATCGCTTCGATCGCCTCGAGGCGAGCGATTCGGAATTCGAGATCAGATGATGTCATGGTGTAGGCGGGGGCAACGTATCGCGACCCTTGGGGACGCCGAGCACGGCCCTGAGGACGCGCTGCTCGACCTGCCGTTCGAGGCGACTGGGGGTCGGGATTCTCAAGAGAATGTTCACGGTGTTCTTGTCGACGAGCTGATAGGTGACCCGGGGGTCGACGATCGGCGGAACCAGGCCGTGACGACGATAGCGCGCAGCTATCGGGCGACGAACGTCGTCGATGAACTCGGCACAGGCTTCACGCGCCGCTGTAAGCGCCTTCTGCTCCATAGCAGCGAGGTCTTCGTTTCGATCCACTGGAATGCTCATCAGGTGCAACATGTACTCCCCAGCTAGGCTCTCGTTCAGCACAGCCTCGGTCATCAGCAGACTGTTGGGAATGCTGATTGTGCGCCCGGTCCGCTGGTGCCCCTGCCCCACCTCGAGGACCAAGGTGCTCAAGAGCCCGGTATCGATGACATCTCCGCGAATCGCAGCGATTGCGATCCGGTCGCCAACTTCAAACGCATTCGCGCTCACGCGATAAATGGCGCCTTGGATGCAGGCGATCGTTTCCTTGGTCGCCCATACGATCGCCATGGCGAGAACGACGAAAGAGACCGCGAGCGTTTGAAGCTCCGCCGCCCAAATGGTGAGGAGGCCGAACGCCAAGATCGCGTAGGACAGCCCCCGAATCTGTGACGACCAGCGAAGCCGAAGCTTGTCTCGGCTCGGAAGCGCCCGGCGGACGAAGCGAAGAGCAGCGTAGCGAACGACCAGTACCGACACGAGCAGGACCAGCGTCGCAACGAGGTGACGCATCATCTGGGGATTCCGAAAGAAATGCGTGACCTGCGATGGTATGTTCGGGTCCGTCAGGGAGTCGATGATCGGGTTCATGCTGCGCTCACCTCGCCTCGACGGACACGCCGTCCCTCACGCTGTCGCTCGGGTAGGCGATGACCAAATCGCCCTCCTCCAGTCCCGAGAGGACCTCGGTTTCGAGCCCGTTGGTTTCGCCGAGCTTTACGGCTCGAACCACGGCGGTGCCTTCTTCGACGACGAACGTAGCCCAGGCATCTTCGGAGCGGAATACTGCGCTGGCCGGCACCCGAAGGACATCCTTGCCCTCCCAGACCGAGATACGCGCTTCGACTCGGTAGCCATCACCCAGGCTAGACCAGAGCTCGCGTTCATCGTCCAAATCGATGATCACGTTCACCCGCTGCTCTTCGACGCCAAGGGCAGATAGCTTCGTAAACGCCGACGGCTCGACGACGCGCACGTGGCCGTGCAAGGGATTCTTGCCACCCCATCGCTCGATAGAGGTCGGGGCTCCGGCAGGAATTCGAGTGGCATCCTGGCTCAGGACATCGACCACGATTTCGAGCGCGCCGGGATCACCCACCTCCAGGATGGGCGTGCCACTTTGCACGACTCCCTCGCTTTCCTGAAACACCTTGAGCACCTGACCGGCGACGGGGGAGATGATTTCCAACTGCTCGCCTTCCTCGCCTTTCCCGCTCAGCTGTATGAGCGTCGTCTGCGCGAGCTTCAGCTGGTGCTCCGCAACCCGCGCGCCGAACTCCGCAGACCTGAGCTCTTCCTCGCTGCCACGGTATGTCGACACTGCGCGATCGGCATCGCTTCGGGCCAAACCACCCTTCTCCACGACCGCAAGAGCCCGTTCGGACTCTTCCTTCGCGAAGTCGCGTTGGTAGCGGGCGCGGTTGACGGCGGCCTGGGCCTGACGCCGTGCAGCCATCGCAGCATCGACACGCGCTTTCGCTTCGGCTCTGGTCCGGGCGTCGAGCAGAGGCGGAGGAAGTGGCACCAGCCGAGCGAGCAATTGCCCCTGTTCGATCGCATCACCAGCCTCTAGGTCCAGCCGGGCTAGATTGCCCGTGATGGGAGCTGAGACCGTGTATCGATCCTTGACGCGGGTCCTTCCGTCCTCGTTGACCGTGACCACGAGCGGCCCTCGACTGACCTCCGACGCTTCCACCTCGACGGGTTTCGGAATCCACGCCACGACGATTAAGCCTATGACGGCGAGGACCGCCAGAGCGATGAGACCCCGTCGAATCCACTTCCTCAAACCGGACGCCTTTTCCATGCGCCATTTCTCCTTACTCTCTCGTCTTGAGCACGCCAATTAAGTCCAAGGTATCGAGGCGGCGCCGGACCAGCAGCGCGCTCAGCACGGCCGCGGCCAAGATTACCACGGCCGAAAATGCATAGGTTTGGGACGAGATCAGCGTCGGCAAGCGGAACTGCTCGGGGTCCGCCTGAAGCTCGACGAGCGCCTTGGCGCCCCAGGTCCCGAGTACCATCCCGACCGGTATTCCCAACAAGACCTGGACGGCCTGCTCGCCGAGAAGGATCGCCGAGATCTCGGCACGCGTAAAACCGAGGACCCGCAGCGTTGCGAGATCGCGGCTTCGCACGGACAAGCTCACTCGCGCGTTGTTGTACACCACAGCTACCGCAATCGCAGTTGCAAAGAGGGTGAGAATGAGGGTGACGACCTGCATCGTTCGTCGTGTCTGCTCTTCGAACCTCTCGAGCACATTGCGCTTTCTGTGGATGCTCTGCACAGTCGGGATGTCCGTGAGATAGCCCTGGAGCTCCGCTTCACGAGCCGGATCGACCCGCAACAATGCGGTGTTGATCGTGGGCTTCTCTCGGAGCAACTCGTGAAGGCTGCTCTTTTGCATGTAGCCTTGAATGCCGAACGCTTCATCGATCGTGCCGCTGATACGGACTCGCCTCGTGCCGCGGTCGCCCTCTTTGAGCTCAACGTCGATGAGGTCTCCCGGTTTTGCGCCGAGGATTTCGGCGAGCACGTCGGTAATGAGAATGCCACTGTGCGGGATGCGCGCTGGCTCGAACTGGCGAGTGAATAGCCTCCTCAGCTGACTGTCTGGCGGTAGCCCGATGAGAACGCTGTCCCGCCAACGAGGCCCCGAGCGAAATCGCACCGGCGTCATTCGATACCCGTCTACCTGATCGACCCCGGGGAGATGCGCGAGGTATCCGAGGCCACGATCTGCGATCTCGGTGTTGAAAATGACACTGATGTCCTCACGCTGCTGGCGCCCGAACTGCAGATCGAGGATCGGCCCGTGCGCGTCCTTTCCAAACCGACCGAGGATGATGATTGCAAGAGCGAAGGCGATACCCGCCGAGGAGAGGACCGTGCGAAGCGGGCGCCGCCAGATCTCGCGGAACACCATCATCGTTGTCTGTCGGAGCTTTGGCAGCCCGGGGATCCGCTCGATCGGAGAGGAATGGTAACGCGCGGGGGACGGAGGTCGCATGGCCTCTGCAGGTGGAAGCGTCACTGCGCTGCGGACCGCAAAGCCGATCCCCGCAGCCGCCGCGAGGAGGCTCGCGATGATCGCATTGATCGCAACCGGGAGGTCGATGCGACCACGGGTCATCGGAAGGCGAAAGAACCCAGCGTACAGATCCAACATCGCATCGGCCAACCAGGCGCCCAGACCCACGCCGATCGCGGCGCCGAACAGCACGATGACGCACACCATCTTCAAATAGTGGAGCGCAATGGTGGAGTTCGTGTACCCGATGGCCTTGATGACCGCGATCTGCCCGCGCTGCATCGTAACCATTCTCGAGAACACGACGTTCAACAAGAACGCTGCGACCGCGAGAAACGCCCCCGGCAGAAACACCACCTCGGCTTCGATTTGGGAAATCTCTCCTTCGAGAATGGAGTTTGAGATTTGCAAGTCTCGACCGTACGCGCCCAGGCCACCGTAGGGCGCTAATATGCGATCGAGCGCAATAAGGACCGCCTTCTCGTCGGCGCCAGGCTCCAGTCGAAGCACGACGTCGTTAAACGCCCCTTCCATTTGAAACGCGGCGGCAACTGCACTTTTCGACATCCACATCGGCGCAAATCGTTCGTCGTCCGAGGTGATTCCACCGGGCTCGATCGCGAACACATACTCTGGCGACAGCCCGATGCCGACGACGATGAGCTCATGGAGCTTCCCGTTGAGGATCGCTGGAATCGTGGAGCCGGGGCGCAGTTCGTGCTCATTGGCAAACGGCTCGTAGACCAGCACCTCGTTACCACGACCCGGCTCGGGAAAGCGACCGGACTTCAGGTACACGTCGTTCATGGGCGGCACGCCATGCGTAGGCAGAGAGATGATCTGGCCGTGTGCGGGCGTGAGCATGCCCGGGATCGGCAAGAGCACCTCCTCGACGATTCGAGGGTAGACAGAGGCCACGCCGCGCACGTCATGGATCTGCTCGGACACCGAGTCTGGCGTTCGCTTGGAGCGGGCGAAGACGTCGGCAAAGCGATACTGCTCGTAGTACGCAGCCTTGGAATCCCCAAGTGCGCGCCAGGCACTCCTGAGCGTGACGTAGTTGGCGACGCCCACTGCAACCACCAGGGCAATCGTGACGGCCTGCCCTTTGAGGCGCATCAGGTCCCGAAAGAGCTTTCGGTCGAGGACATTCACCAGGTCAGCTCGGCCGGCGAAACCTTCTCCTCGTTGCGCTCGTCCCTCGCCACCATGCCGTCGGACAAAGACACGACGCGGTCGGCCATCAAAGCAATGGGCGCGTGGTGTGTGATGACCGCTGTAGTCGTTCCGAGCGTTCGGTTCACCTCATCGATGACCTCGAGCACGCGGATTCCCGTCTTGAAATCGAGCGCGCCCGTCGGCTCATCGCAGAGCAAGATCTCCGGCTGCTTGGCGACGGCCCGAGCGATCGCGACCCGCTGCTGTTCGCCACCCGATAGTTGGGCGGGAAAGTGGTCCATTCGGTCCGTGAGTCCCACGAGCTCGAGGGCTTCTCTTGGATCCAAGGGGCGTTTCGCGATCTCCGTGACGAGGGCGACGTTCTCACGGGCGGTGAGACTCGGCACGAGGTTGTAGAATTGAAAGACGAAACCCACGTGGTCGCGGCGAAAAGTGGTGAGCTCTCGCTCGCCGTGTCCTGCAATGTCGGCGCCTCGATAGAGGACTCGGCCCGAGCTCGGCACGTCGAGCCCTCCGAGAATGTTGAGCAGGGTCGACTTCCCGCTGCCAGAGGGGCCGAGCAGGACCATGAGCTCTCCCTCGTAGAGCGGGACGTCCACGCCTCGAAGAGCATGCACTGCGACGTCTCCCATTTGGTACACCTTACTCACACCCTCTGCGCTGAGAATGGAGATGGGCTCGCTGCTTGGGTTGGGCTCTGACATCACGGCGTCAAGTTGCGCGTTCGTTCGTACGCTTTGTGCCGATCCAGGTCAACTCATCCTTGATTAGGTCGAGCCGGCAAGGTTATGTCCCTGGGGAGATGCTCGCCGAATCCAATTTCAAGAACACCACGCTCGGCGGGCAAACCTGGCGATACGCGGACTCCGGCCACGGGCGTGCGGTCGTGCTCATTCACGGCTTCCCGGATACGCCGCAGTCCTATGCTGGTATCGCAGGCGCACTCAACGATGCTGGCTACCGCACCATCATGCCGTACCTGCGTGGCTATCACCTTGATACCCTGGTGCCGGGCCGACCGTATGATGCGTTCCACCTTGCACAAGATGCGATCGGGCTGCTCGACGCACTCGAATTGAAGTCCGCGGTCCTGGTCGGGCACGATTGGGGCGCGATGCTGGTCTGGGGTGCGGCCGCCTTGGCGCCAGATCGGGTCGACGGAATCGTCCCTATCGCGATTCCACACCCCCGCACCCTGAAACCCAAGAATGCGGTCCAGGCGCTGGGGCTTCTCATGATGGCCCGGCACTTCCTCTACTTCCGCTTGCCCTGGGCCGAAGCCGGCACACGACGCGACAGATTTCGATACATCGATTCTCTCTATCGGCGCTGGGCTCCCCGGTGGAAAGGACCGGACCGCGATGCAGCTCTCGCGCGCGCGAAGGAAGCCTTCTCGACCCCCGAGGTCCTCACGGCGGCAATCGACTATTACCGCGCGATGGGCTCGAAGATCGACCGTCGCTTGCTTGGCCCCATCCAATGTAGCGGATTGATGATCGCCGGCGGAGAAGACTTCGGCGGTCATCTCGGACCGTACAAGAAATCGCAAGGCCTCCTCGGAGGTGGCGCGGAGCTCCTCGTCATGCCGGAGGCTGGACATTGGCCACACCGAGAGGAGGAGTCGCTCTTCACGAACGCGCTGATTGAATACCTGGAAGGCCTCGACTGAAATTCCGTTCGAGGTTCTGACGAATTTAGTTGACAGACTCAATCGATTGGTTGCATCATTCAACTATTGGAGGTCGTCAATGGGAAATGAGCGGGTACATGACCTGGTGAAGTCGGGATACGCAGCGATCGCGCGCCAGGGGGGCGGCTGCTGCGGCAGTACGGTAGCAAGAACCCACGAGCGAACCGCATCGCTCGTCGGCTACGCGGAACAAGACATCAAGGGGGCGGCCGCCGAAGCAAACCTCGGCCTCGGCTGTGGAAACCCGACCGCGCTCGCGAGCCTCAAGCGCGGCGAAACGGTGGTCGATCTCGGTTCCGGCGCTGGGTTCGACGCCTTGCTTTCCGCCGAGAAGCTCGGGCCAGAAGGCCGTTTCATCGGCGTCGACATGACCCCAGAGATGCTCGAACGTGCCCGAACCAACGCGGTCAATGCTGGCTACGCGCGGACCGTCGAGTTTCGAGAAGGGCTCATCGAAAACCTCCCGGTGGCTTCGGACAGCGTCGACGTGGTGATCTCGAACTGCGTCATCAACCTCAGCCCCGACAAGGCCCAGGTCTTTCGCGAAGCGTTTCGGGTGCTCAAGCCCGGCGGACGTCTTGCGGTGAGTGACATCGTGCTGAGCAAACCCTTGCCGCCGGACATCGCAAGATTCGCCGAGACTTGGATCGCTTGCGTCGGGGGCGCATTGGTCGAGTATGAGTACTTTGGCCATATGCGTGCGGCCGGGTTCGAGAACATCCAACACACGCGGAAGCCAGCTGCCCCGATGCTGACTTCGACCTTGCAGGACCCGATCTGGAAGGCGGCGGTGGAGCTCGTAGGTGAAGAACGAATCATGGACCTCTCGGACACCGTGTTCAGTTACTCGGTCACCGCCGAGAAGCGATGAGCGCTGTCGTCGAAGACGTCATCGCTTTCTACCGGATGTTCTCCTCGTTCGAGCGAGAGGAGATCTGCTGTGGAACGGTGAGTCCAGCGCAATGCGTGCTTCTGCAAACCCTGATGGACGGAAACCGGGACGTGAGCGGCCTAGCCTCCCAGGCGAGGGTCACCAAAGGCGCAATGACCAGACTGATCGATGGACTCGAAGCCCGGGGCTGGGTCGTGCGCGAGAAAGCTGAAGACGACGGCCGTCGCGTTCTCGTGGCATTGACCGGGGATGGGGAGCAGGAAGCCAAGCGCCTACGGCGACTGACCGAACGAAGCATCGCAACCATCCTCGAAGCCATCCCCGAAGCCGAGCGACAGCAAGTCATTCGAAGCCTCCAACTCCTCCGAAAGGCCGCCGAGCAAACCCGAAGCCACCTGGACTGCTGCTGAACCCTGCTGCTGCCGCACCACTGCCGCAGAACCGCCTAACCGTCGATCACGGTCAGTTGGCCGGCAGCGTATTGGCTTCGAAGGACCTTCTTGTCGAACTTGCCAACGCTCGTTTTTGGGATTTCATGGACGAAGGTCCAGCGTTCGGGGAGCCACCACGTGGCTACTTTGTCTTCGAGATAGGCGCGGATTTCTTCGGGAGCGATCGTGCTGCCCTCCTTGCGGACGATGCAAGCCAGGGGGCGCTCATCCCATTTCTCGTCGGGGATGCCCACCACGGCGGCTTCTGCGACTTCGGGATGGGCGATGATCGTGTTTTCGAGCTCGACCGAGGAGATCCATTCGCCACCTGACTTGATGACGTCTTTGGCGCGATCGGTGATTTGCGCATAACCGCGCTCGTCGACGAAGCCGACGTCGCCGGTCCGCAGCCAACCGTCGTGAAACTTCTCCTCGTCGTCGACGCCGTAGTAGCGGCCGGTCACCCAGGGTCCGCGCACCTCGATTTCGCCGACCGACTTCCCATCCCAGGGGAGCGTCTGCCCCGCGTCGTCGACGATGCGCAGCTCGATCCCAGCGACCGGTCGCCCCGTCCTGCTTCGATAGCGCCATGCATCTTCGCCTTCGATCCCGCGCGGCACCGATGCAATCGTACCGACCGGGCTGGTTTCAGTCATGCCCCATAGCTGCAAGAGCGTGACCCCATAGCGTTCGTCGAAGGCGCGCATCAGGGACTCGGGAACCGCAGAACCGCCGCAAATGACCAAGCGAAACGAAGACAAATCGATGTCTCTGCGCTCGCCATAGTGGAGCACGCCCGTCCAAATGCTCGGAACCGCGCCGGCAAGAGTCGGCCGATGACGCTCGATCATGGCGACCAGCGGTTCTGGCTGCAGGAATTGCGCCGGCTGCAAGAAATCGGTGCCGACCCACCAGCCCGCGTAAGGAAGGCCCCAGCAGTTGGCATGGAACATCGGCACGATGGTCAGGATCATGTCGCGCTCGTTTAGACCGGCGACCGCGCCCGAAGTGAGTGCGTAGGAGTGAAGCACGGTCGAGCGATGGCTGTACACGACGCCTTTGGGGTCGCCGGTGGTGCCGCTCGTATACGCCATCGATGCAGGCGCTCGCTCGTCGAGCGTCGGCCATTCGAGTCCAGGCGATTCGGACGAAAGAAGATCCTCGTATCGGTGGAGCGTGGCCCGAGGCGCATTGCGCAGGGGTGCATCGTCCACGTTGCCGACGACGACGATGTGCTCGACCGTCTTCATGTCGCTTGCGACCTGCCCGAGCAAGGGCACCAGGCTGCCGTCGACGACGATGACTTTGTCGGCCGCGTGGTTGATCACGAACGCCAGCTGCTCGGGAAACAGCCGGATGTTGAGCGTGTGCATCACCGCACCCATCGAAGAGATCGCGAAATACGCCTCGAGATGCTCCTGGCTGTTCCAACAGAAGGTGCCGACCCGATCTTCGCGCTTCACGCCGAGCTTGATTAGGGCCTTGGCGAGCTGCTCGGTGCGATTGGCGATTTCTGCGTAGCTCGCCACTCGATCAACGCCTTCGCCTACCGTGATCACGCGGCTGCTCGGGTACAAGCGCCGCCCGTGCTCGAACAAATCCGAGATCAAGAGCGGCCGGTCCATCATCGTCGAAAAGCTCACCTAAGCCTCCTCTCCTCGTGCGCCGGCGCTCACTCCGCCTCGAAACCCGCCGCCTTGTGCGCGCCGTCGCAAAACGGCTTGTTATTCGAGTGCCCACAGCGGCAGAGCGCCGCCTTCTTTCCGGTCCACGCCTTGCGGCCGCTGGCAGCGACGATGGTGAAGTTCCCGCTGAGCAGAAGCGGTCCGTTCGGCGCGCGTCCGATCTTGAGCGTCCCGCCTTGCGCCTCCAACCCTTCCCCGCTGTCTCCAACGGCCCCGTAGTCTTTGAAGCCCGCCTCTTCGTGACTGTTGTCGCAGAACGGCTTGTTCTTCGAGTGCCCACAGCGGCAAAGCGCCGCTCGGAAGCGTGTGCCGTACATGTCGTCGGCGGCCCCATCTACCTCGAGGTCTCCGCGCACGTAGAGCGGGCCGTTGTACATCACCGAAACGACGTTCTCTGGCTCCGGGGATTCCCCCGCCCCTCCGTCTTTGCGCTCATAGGTCAGTGCGCCCGTCGGACAGCGCTCGACCACCTCGACGACCTCCAGGGGGCTCACCAGATCGGGCTGGCACCACGGTTGTCGACCGCCAACGAAGAGGTCGTTGTTCGCGCGACCGCACTCGCCGATGTGAATGCACAAACGCCCGTCCCAAAGGACGTCTGCCTTGGCACCTTCGTACTTGAAGACCTTCTTCTCACTCATGGGGTTTCTCCTCCGTTTGCAGCGTTGATGGGCACCACCCCGAAGTCGATTTTCTACTACAGGCGCCCGGAAACCACTACAGCGAACTTGCTCGGATCGCCCGACACGCAATGGCATGTTAAGCAAGCTATCCAAAATGGGGCATCCGCATCACAACCATCACGCTGGAGCCGAGGTCGAGAGCAACCGGCGCCGACTCGCCATGGCCCTCGTGCTGACCGCCGCGTACATGGTTGCCGAAATCGTCGGCGGTATCGTCTCCAACTCTTTGGCCTTGCTCGCCGACGCAGGGCACATGTTTTCGGATGCCGCGGCGCTAGGCCTTTCGTTGGTGGCGGTGATGCTGGCTCAGCGTCCCGCGACGAACCAGCGCACCTATGGTTTTCACAGAGCTGAGATTCTCGCGGCGCTGGTGAACGGCGGCGCGCTGCTTGCCATGGCAATCTTGATCGCGCGCGAGGCTTGGGAGCGTCTCGCCGACCCGCCCGAGGTGCGAGGGGGCTTGATGCTGGCGGTTGCCTGTGGCGGCCTTGCCATCAACTTGGCAAATTTGATGATTCTGAGCGGGGGTCGCGAGAGCAACCTCAACGTGCGCGGCGCCTGGCTGCATGTGATGGCCGACACCCTGGGTAGCGTGGGCGCCATATCCGCTGGCGCCGTGATCTACTTCCTCGGTTGGCGCTGGGCGGATCCGGCCGCGTCCTTCGTCATTGCGATGCTGGTCCTGTACTCGGCTTGGGGACTCGTTACCGAGACCGTCGACGTGCTCATGGAAGGCGTGCCGAAGGGCATCTCCATCGAAGACGTCGCGACGGCCCTCAAAGAGCTTCCTGGCGTGTTGGACACCCACGACCTGCACGTCTGGTCCTTGACGAGCGGCCGGAACATCGCGACCACGCACCTGATCATTGCAGAAGACGCCGACCACCAAGGCATCATCGATGCCGCCAGTCGAACCCTCGCCAGCCAGTTCGCAATCGCGCACGCGACCATCCAAGTCGAGCACGGCGAGCTGGCGAGCCAGTGCAATGCCTGCGGCTCGGTGGCTAGCGCAAGCTAATCGCGCGTCAGTCTTTGGAACGTGCTCCGTTGGCGCATCGGCCGCAGATGCATACCTTTCCCTTCGCTTCGGCGGGGATCGACGCCAGCGCGCCGGGGCTCATCGTCGCGGTCATGCACCAGCACGAGTCCGGATCGCGGCCCGCAGCAACGGCGCAGTCGTTGGGCATGCCGCACAAGGGACAATTGCTCACGTCGTACTTTGGATGTTCGTTCATTCGAGCTCGGTGATGGCTTCGATTTCGTCGAAGCGTCGTTGGTATAGCTCTTCAATGTAGGCATGCATGTCGTTGAGCCTCACAATCTGCTTCTCTGCTGAGGCTTCTTTTTCGTTCGCGTCGCAGAGCTTCGAGAGCTCCTCCACCGCTTCGAGAGTGCTGGCCGCGCGGGTCGCCGACACCGCCACCAACGCCGTCATCGCCAGCGCAGGCAAGGCGACCATCAGGAGCCGAGACCAGACGCCCGGGGGGGTTCGTTGGACCATCCAAGGGGTCATCAGAACCAAGATGAGCGCGGCCAAGCTCGCTAGAATCCAAGGCCCGTGGCGGTGCCACACATGCCTCCATGCGCCTGCCGTTCGTTCTTTGCGAGCTTCATTGCACGGATCGGAGTCCTTGAGGGAGCGAAGCTCATCCTCGACCGCGTCCGCGAGCTCTTCGGCAAGGTCTTCGTTGAGACTCACGCTGGACAAATCGACTGCCCGGGCTTCCGACCGCTTCTCTGGAGGCACCATCGAGAAACGGTTCACGTACACGGTCCGACCCGAGCCCGAGGTGTACGAATAGAAGACCGGTGCCGACTGGGCCTGAGCGTCCCCGGCAACTACTAGGACCGCAGCGATGAGTAGAATGCGCATCAGCTCTTCTTCGTGACGAGGGACAAGACCAGCATCCCGAGAACGGCGCTCAGGAACGAGCCGAGGATGATCCCAATCTTGGCTGATACCAGGAGCCCGCCCGACAAACCGAGCGACGCGATGAAGAGTGCCATGGTGAAGCCGATGCCACCGAGGAAGGCCGCGCCCCCGAGGACGGGCCAGGTTACGCCCTCGGGTCGTGTCGCCCAACCGAGCTTCACGGCTATCCAGGACGCGCCAACGATACCGATCGGCTTTCCGAGGAGGAGGCCGGCAGCCACCGCGATGGCAACCGGCTCGCGCATCCCGTCGAGCTCGATCGGGACACCGGCGTTGGCGAGCGAGAAAAGCGGCATGATGACGAAAGCGACCCAGGGGTGGAGCGCCGTCTCGAGGCGAAAGAGCGGAGAGACGGCCTCGCGGGACGCAAACGAGAGGTCCGCAACCAGCTCTCTCGCCCGTTCGATGCTGGTTTCTTCCTTTCGGAGCGTGTCGTTGACGTGCCGCAGGAAGCCGAGGAACCGCTCCCCGCCGAGCCATGGGTGCGCAGGGGTCAACAAGCCGACGAGCACGCCCGCGATCGTCGGGTGCACCCCCGATTTGAAGGTGCAGAGCCAGACCCAAGTGCCCGCGATGAAGTAGATGCCGATCGAGCGCACCCCGAGTCGGCTCATGAGCACGATGGCTGCAATCCCGACCAGGGCGCCTGCCAGCCAGGTCCCGCTGATCGACTCGGTGTAGAAGATCGCGATGACCAGGACCGCCATGAGATCATCGACGATCGCCAAGGAGAGCATCAGCACGGTGAGCCCACGCGGAATGCGGTTTCCGAGGAGCGACATGCAGCCCACGACAAAGGCAATGTCGGTCGCCATCGGAACAGCCCAGCCCCGCTCCCCCGGCTCTCCATATTGGAACGCGAGATAGACCACGACCGGCGCAACTACACCGCCAAGGGCCGCTGCAACGGGCATCGCTACCTTCTTCGGGTCGCTGAGCTCGCCGATCACGAGCTCGCGTTTGATTTCCAGGCCGATGACGAAGAAGAAGATCACCATCAGCCCGTCGTTGATCCAGTGCGCAAGCGAGTGCGAAAGCACGAAATCGCTCACCGCGAAGCGGACCTCCTGGTGCCAGAAGTGGTCATAGGCTGCGGCGTAGGGGGAGTTCGCGGCGAGCAGCGCGATCGCCGTGCAAATCAAGAGGACGATCCCGCTCGCCGACTCGATGTGGGTGAACGCCTGCAGCGGCCGCTGGAGGTGCTGAATCGGGCGATTCGGCAGGTGGGTGATTCTCGAAAACGAGAGCTCTTCCTTGCCCATCGTCACCGGCTTATCTCGGAACGTGCTAGAAGGCCAGGGTCTATGTGGTTTAGCGAAACTCTCGTCGCCTGGTTGTTTCTTGCGGTGAGCCTTGTGGGGGTGGTGTTCACGCTGAATGCCTTCGTCCCGGTGCGCCGCATTCCTGCTCTATTCGTTCCGAGCTTCTTCGGTTCTTGGCTCACCGCCGAGCTGGCGTTGCATCACATCGTCTGGCAGGCGATCGCCACCGTGTTCTTCGTTCAGTTCGGCGCCCTCTCCCATTGGCCCGGGCTCGCAGGGATGGGGATCACGATTGCTTCCTGGCTGGGCCTCCTCATTCTCTTTCGTGACGGCTACGAGACCCGCCACACCTTCGATGATGCACTCGCGGACTTTGGCGAGCCGGAGAACGCAGCGCGCCTACCCCTCTCCCAGCTTCTGGTGCCGTTTCGATTCCGCCGCCGCGGCGTCAAGGTGATCCGTAACGTCACCTACCGCGAAATCGCCGGCAGAAAACTCGCACTGGACGTCGCCATGCCGGACCAACCCGGCGTCGATCGGCCCGCGATCATGCAGATTCATGGTGGCGCCTGGATCATCGGAGACAAGCGCGAGCAAGGCTGGCCGCTCATCGGACACCTCGCCGCGAATGGATGGGTCTGCTTCAACGTCAACTACCGCCTGAGTCCGGCGGCGACCTGGCCGGAGCATCTGGCCGACTTGAAGTACGCGCTCAAGTGGATTCGCGAGCACGCCGACGAGTACGGCGTCGACCCGAGCTTTGTCGCAGTCACCGGCGGCTCTGCGGGCGGACATCTGACGGCGATGATGGGCCTCACCGCGAACGACCCCGAGTACCAACCTGGCTTCGAGGACGCCGACACGAGCGTGCAAGCAGCGGTGCCTGTGTACGGCGTGTACGACTTCACGAATCGCTTGAATACGATGCTGACTCGCTTTCGGACACAGATGCTCGAACCGATCATCATGAAAGCGTTCTTCGACCGAGAGCCCGAGAAGTTCCACCGCGCCTCGCCCATCGATCGAGTCCACGCGGACGCGCCGCCCTTCCTGATCGTGCATGGCGATCGCGACACGCTAGCCCCGGTCGAAGACGCACGGCTTTTTGCTGAGACTCTCCGAGCGGTTTCGCGTGCACCGGTGACTTACGCCGAGCTCCCAGGTGCGCAGCACGCGTTCGACATTCTCGCGTCCCCGCGTACCGCCCGCATGCTCGACGGCACGCTTCGATTTCTCACCGCCGTGCGCGAGCGCGCAAAGACCGAGCAGGTCACTCCGCGAGCCGAACGCTTTTCGCCTGTCGATCGCGAACCAGAAGTGGCTACCGAGAACATGTGAAAATCCCCTCACGGATTCCAAGTCCACGCGGACCCGCCGTGCGACGAAGCAGACCTTGAATGGGCATGAGCGAAGGCGCTCAGATCATCTTCATCTAGTCGTATTCGAGCGTAATGGGGATGGTCACGGCACCACCCTGATATTCGAACTTGGCGTCTTTGTAGAGGGGCGGGCCGCGTCTCTTGGCCTTCGCGTTCTGCGAAACGCCCCAGGGCTCTTTCGGGCTGCCGATCGCGTTGGTATCGAGCTTACCGTTACCGTTCTTGTCTAGGAACACGGACGCCGCGTATTCTCCCAGACCGGTGCGCTTGAACGTGCAGGTGACAGTCTCGCCTTCGA
>Ga0209536_100001327_pt1 | contig 41189 bp, 38 predicted proteins | sample DeeMarSeWOR28_12_FD_187461 | JGI IMG/M metagenome (GOLD analysis project Ga0209536, IMG submission 187461) | Marine sediment microbial communities from White Oak River estuary, North Carolina - WOR-2-8_12 (SPAdes) (version 2) | ecosystem: Environmental > Aquatic > Marine > Intertidal zone >...
TGGTTTACGAATGGTCACTTAGTGAAAACCCAGGCAGCTGGTGGATGTGGTTTAACGTAACAGCAAGTGATGTAACAAGTAAGATGGACCGTGTAGAATTCTATCTGAACGATGTATTACAAGATACTGTTTCCGGACCAGGACCAGACTACTCATGGAAGTTCCTATACAGCGGTGGACTATACATAACAATTAAAGCAATAGCATTCGATATAGCTGGCAACCAGAAATACGATTTGATAGAGGATCCAAAAGGCATCAACATTAACACAAACTCACAAAACTTAGTCCAGAAAACAGTTGAAATACTCGGCCTATAAGGTAACAAGAGACACACAAAAAAATAAAAATATAAAGGGTGAAATTTACACCCTTTAATCTCTCTTTTTTTATATTTATGTAGAAGGATTATATATTATAGGGAATGTTTATTATTTACATTATTAAAATATATCTTTTTTTTATTATGATATATTACTTACAAAATTAATAAGTATGTTATTCCAATATTATTAGAAATCTATCCTTTAAATCATTTATTTGAGATAATTTCTAAAATGATTTCTCCATAGAGAAAATCAATATTTACAATAATAATATATATTTATTTAAATATAAAAGATTATATAAATATTTAGAAAGATTTTTAAATAAGAGTGCTATATAAACTATTAACAATGTTAATTGGGGAGGCAAAATATGCAAGAAATAAATAAAAGAAACCCTAAAATAAAAAATAAGCTGTTAAAGACAACGAATTTTGCTATAGTATTGCTTATGGCAGCTACTTTGGTAATAAGTGGCGCTGTATCAGCAATAAATATTCAGGGTAATACAACGAAAGAAATTGTTAAAAAGAGTAATGCATTTGCAGTTCCATTATTAGAACCAACAAAAGAGATGTATAGAGACCATATTCCTACATCAATGCCTCGTACAGACTGGCTTCAATACGATGATGGTGTATGGGATAATGCTTTTGCACCCAGTAGTGGAGTTGAGATGTGGTGTGCAAATAGATTTACACCAACTGAACTTGCTGGTCTTGATGGAAAACAAATTGAATCTATACACTTTGCAACATTTTGTTATCCTGGTGATACACAAACAGATACTGGAGAAATCCAGATATATGACGAAGGAACTTCTTCATCACCTGGTGCTTTATTAACATCTGAATCATTTACAGTGACAGCAACAGGTTATTATACTGAAACCTGGCATGAAATAACGCTGTCAGATCCTGTAATAATTGATGATACAAAAGATGTCTGGCTTTGTGTTTACTTTGACAATGTTGTCTCTGGAACATATCCAATGGCAACAGACGGAGCAGCAAATTATCCAGAGAAATCATTATGGTTTTCAGTTGATGGCTCATCATGGGATGACTTAACTGAAAGTTATACAACCTATAACTGGATGCTTCGAGGTCAAGTAGAAGAAGCAGTTTCATATGAACATGATGTTGGTATCAAAAGTATTGATAACCCACAAACTGGTGATGCATTTGAAGATCTGCCTGTGGAAGTAACCGTTAAAAATTATGGTGAAAACCCAGAGATAGATGTCCCTGTAAAAATATCTATTTATAAAAATTCAACTCTTGAATATTTAGATATTGAATATGTAACAGTTCCTGTTGGAACAGAAAAGACTGTTGAATTTAATGAATGGACTCCAAATGATTGGCAAGTTTCAGAAAATTGTGATATTGATTATGATTTAGAAGCACAACTTATATATTCCGATGATAACCCAGCAAACAACTTCAAAGATAAAACAATCACACTTACTTATCCATTCCTACATGATACAGCAGTGATAAGTATCGAAAGTCCACCATACGGAAGAGGCATTCCTGCTCAGACATTTCCAGTAAAGGCTATAATAAAAAATGTCGGACAGTACCCATCGTGCTGTTACCTAACTAATGCAAATATAGGTGAAAAGACATATACGAACCAGTGGCAGACATATGAATGGAGTGGAACTGGTGAATGGTTAAGATATGCTTATGGATCTCACTCATATGAACCTTCAGATTGTGGTTGTGGAGATTATTATGCAGCTTGCTGGTATGGAGGCGGAAAAACGTTTGATACCAGTTTTGTTACATATGGTCTTGATTTAACCTCAGCAGGAAGTAGTGCAACAGTTGAGGTTTGTGAAGCTTTCCAAGATTTTGCCGGTTACGGATACTGCGAAATCAACGTTTATTCAGGTGGATTTGATATCCATGGATCTGGATCAAGCTACTATGAAGAACAGCTATACTCTGAAACAAGTGATGAGATTCCAAGATATGGAATATTCAGGCAATTTGCAATTGATCCTTCAAACTATAGTGACCCAAGTGAGGTTTACATTGAGTTTTACTATAGCGATGATGGTTATGGAAACGCCTGGGGATTTCACATAGATTGTGTAGCAATTCCAGAAATTGGTTTTTCAGAGAGCTTTGAATCAGAATTATTCCCACCTGCAGACTTTATAGTAATTTCAGAATATGATGAAGATGTTGCAGCAGTTATTCTTGATCCAGGTGAACAGGCAACCTTGACATTCCCACAATGGACACCTCAACACCTAAATACTGGAATATCAACAACAAAGGAATATAATGTTAAAGTAACATCTCATAACATTGATGATACAAACCCTGTAAACGATATCGCATATACAGATTTAATACTTGATTTTTATCATGAGATATTAATTGATGAAATAACTCAACCATCAATAGGTCGTGATATATGGGATCTTCAGTTCAGTTTTGATGTAGAAGCTGCTAGTGGCGGTGCTGGTAACACAGGTATAGAATTTGATGGAACTTATTTCTATACAGCCAGATGGGGAAGCAATCTTATTCATCAATATAATAAAAACGGTGTCCTACAAAAGGAATTCTCAATACCTGGAGTATCTGGCCTTCGGGACCTAGCATATTGTCCATTAGACGGACATTTCTACGGAGGAGCAGCAGGAACGACACTTTGGGAGATGGATTTTGATTCTGAGACCTTAGTTAACAGCTTCTCAATGCCAGTATCAGTTAGATCTTGTGCCTATGATGAGGATTACGATGCATTCTGGGTCAATAACTGGGGAAATGATATCACCCTTATAGACAGATCTGGTACAATACTTGATACAATTCCAAACACAATAAGTTTGTATGGGTCTGCATGGGATGATATTAGCGAAGGCGGACCTTATCTATGGATATTCACTGGGACTTCAACTGGTGGCGGCTGTCAGATAGAACAATATGAAATAGCAACAGGCACAATAACTGGAGAAGAACATACCGTAGGACTCCCTGGCGAACTTATCGCTGGAGGTTTATGTACCACTCCTGACTTTGTACCAGGTACCTATACACTAATAGCCTTAGGACAAGGAGACGGCGGTCTTCCAGATACTGCATTTTGTTATGAGGTTGCAAAAGGCGGCCCAAGCGGAGGAGGTTGGCCTCCAATCAGTTTATGGCTTAAACCAGCTACTTACCAAGTAGAATCAATTGTTAAAAACGAAGGAACATTCCCTGAAGAAGACCTAGCATGCACAGCTGAAATTATGGAGTTTATTACAGATCCAGAAAACGGGTCATCTGTCTATAATGACTCTATATTCCCATTCATGCTCAATCCATTAGGTGGCACGAAAACTTGTAGTTTTGACAACTACAACTTTGCACTAGAAGGTCCTTATGGATTATACGTCGAATGTGCACTTGACAACGATGACTTCCCAAACAACAATTACAAAGAAATAGGAATCGGAATTGACAATTCTAAACCAACAACTACACACACACTTGATCCCGCTTCACCTGATGGTGAGAATGGCTGGTATGTAAATGATATCACTGTCACCTTAGAAGCAAGCGATGGAACAGATGAATGGCAATCTGGTGTTGATATGATCCAATATAAAGTTGGCGATGATCCAGTTAAAACAATTAACGGTGCAATGGGTTCATTTAAAATAAATGAAGACGGAAAAGATATAATAGTAGAGTACTGGGCAATTGACAACGTTGGAAACGAAGAATCACACCACACGTTCCAAGTAGACTTAGACCAAACCGCTCCAAGTATTGAACTTAACTATGAGATAATCGGCGGTAATTCAATTGAAGGTTGGACAATGGAATTCAATGCAACAGTAGATGATGGTACGACCGGTATAGAAAGCGGTCTAGACAAAGTAGAATTCTATCTCAACGACGTATATCAAGATGAAGATTCTGAAGAGCCATTCTATACATGGCAATGGAAAACCCATGGTGGACTCAAGGTAACAATAAAAGCTGTTGTATACGATAACGCTGGAAACACCGCATATGACGAAATTGTAAACCCCAAAAGCCACAACACTCAATCACAGCAATACCAGCAAAAACCTCTTGTTCAAAAGATTCTACAACTACAGATAAAATAAGACAACCAAGAACGCAAAAATAAAAAAATAAAAAGGGTGAACTTTACACCCTTTCTCTCTATCTTTTTATTATTTGAATGAGGAATTCCCTCAAACAAAGTAATAAAAAACAAACAAAGGAGACAAAAGATGAAAAAAAGTATGTTAATTAAAAAGACCATGGCAATTTGTATAACAACTTTATTTTTTACCATAATTTCTACTTCAGCAATTGGAATAAAAAATCAATCATCACCTTTGAATACAAGTCTATATACTCCTCCTATGCCGCAAGTTGAAGGAACTTTAGGTGATAATAGTTGGTACATAAGTGACGTATATATATCATTTCTATTTGATCCAAAACTAGTACAAGAAATTGGCTACTTTATCAATGGAGGCTGGCATGAATATACAGGTGATCCTTTCCTTGTATCAGGGGAAGGTGAATATCTTATTCCATGGTATTGGATTGATGAGGATGGAATTAGACATGACATGTTTCCAATTGCCTTTCAGATAGATAAAACACCGCCAACGATTCAAATCACTAAATTTATTGAAACAAATTTTTCAATTACCTTCAATACCACTTGTAGCGATTCGATAAGTGATATTGAGTTTGTTGAGTTTTACTTGGATGATGAGTTGGTATTAACAGTAAGTGATGAACCCTATACTTATCTATATAAAGGGTCAGGAAAACATCTTGTATATGCAATTGCTTACAATTTTGCAGGTCTTACAGAACAAAGTGAAACACTTGATACTACTCCAAGAAGCCGTTCATATAATTTCCCATTATTTAACATGCTTCTTCAAAGGTTAAGTAATATAATTCTATTGATTCAACAAATATATCTAAGATAATTTTTCTTTTTTTCTTTAATTTTTTTAAAATATAATTTTTTTTTAAAATTATTAAACGTAATAGTAGTGATTTATTATTGTCAACCTCCAAAAGAATTAAACATACCTTTATAATTAAGGTATATAGGAGCTATTATGAATAAGAAAGTAATTGGATTAAGTATTGCTATAATGCTAATGACTCTTACCTTTAGTGGGTGTTTTGAGGATAACAACAAACCCTCCGTCGATTCAATGTTATTTAAAATAAAATCAAATTTCATTGATTTCTATAATAATGTTACTTCATATAAATTTAATAAAACAGGAGGTATACGTATTATCGAGTTAAATGGAGCAGATATTGATGAATCTGTAACTATTTCCAATACTTCTTTTTTAGCAGATATCTCGAAACGATCTCTAGAAATAGTAAGTAATTATACTAATGTTGGCATAAATCTAAATTCTAGCTTTATACTCTATATAAAAGATGGTTATAAATATACAGGTAAAGGTGAAGAAGGAAACATATCTTGGGAGATTGATGAATTAAATTCTGCAACAATTGAAACAAACTGGATTATATATTCAAATTTAGATCAATATGTTGATCAAATGACCAAAGAAATACCGAAAAAAATCCCTGAAATAACTTGGACATATGAAGAGGATGAAACTCTTGATAATGAAACCTTCTATGTTTTAAAACGTGAATATATAATTAATTATACAGATAATAATTACGCTGGTTACGACCTTTATAAATTATATTATACGTTATTATTTAATAAAACCAATTACAAATTATATAAAGTCAAGCTAGATATGCAAAATGATGTCAGGGGCGATTATTATACTCGTGGACCTGACAGAAGATATGCAATTGGTCAAGATATTTTTACTTTTTACGATTATAATGTTCCAGTTAATATTGAATTACCTCAAGAGCTAAAAAAATAATGTTTAACAATTAATATGATAAATGTAATTTTTGCTTCAAAATTTATCTTAGATGTACGAATCTGCCAAAAATAAAACCTTTCCGTGTTTTAACAATCTCGTAAATTTCTGATGAATTTACTTTCAAAGTTACCTTTATAAATCCGATTCCTCTAGGATAAACCTGTATGCGTTCAGTTGAACCAACCTTAAGTTTTTCAATTACACCTTTGCTTGTTATTAATTGCTTTGGTAATATTCTTTTTTCAACTGTTATGTCCCAAGTTATACCATAAAACTCGGTTTCTTCGTTATTTTGAATATTTACTTGTACAAACCGCCCAAAACCTTTTTTAATGAATACTCCAAGATTTTTAGGAGAGAATTCTATAATAATATTTATTTTATTACCCCAAGAGCTTTCATATCCATAAATGTCCTTGGCTTTTGCTTTAATTGTGTATTCTCCTGCTTCCTCCCATACATGTATAATATCTACTTCTTCTCCAGAAGAATATGGTCCAATCCAGTTATTCTCATCTCCATCGCCCCAATCAATATAGTAAAAGACATCATCACCCTCAGGATCTTTAGCTATAATTTCAAATCTTAGCTCATCCCATGTTCCCCCTTCATCTGGTCCATTTATATATGGGGGGCTAGGGGCATGATTTACATTAACAAAAACCCACGCATCATCTTCAGCAGTATGCATATATTTTATATCTTCCATTGCTGTAACATTGGCTATATTTTGATAATTTGCTTCCTCGCATTCTATAACAGTTGTATTAAATGTTAAATATAGGCTCTCTTTATCATCCAGCTCAGGTTCATTACATGTGAAATTCCAATATATTTTTTTATCTGATATTTCTTCAGTATAAGATATTTGATGAGTACCTGATGTTGTAATTGAATCTAGATTGGAATATTCTAAACAATCTGGTAATTCATCTCTAATTTTTATAGTATTAAGTTTATAGGAATTGGTTGAATTCCTATAATAAGTCAATGTTAACTTAAATAATACGGTTTCACCAACTTTTGTATTTGTTATTTCATCCCAGTTACTTCCATTCCATACCTCTTTAATAAAATCAATATTGCCTGGACATTTATCAAAATAAATATTAGAAGATACTGTATATGTTGATGATGAAATTAATAATAAAAGAGTAAAAATCGCTATAGTTTTTATTTTCATTTTTCTCCACCTATATTAAGTAGTGTTAATCGACATACTTATTTATAAATAAATTAGTATATAAATATTTTCATTTTTTTATTTTAAGATAGTCTTTAATTACATACAAAATTTGCTATATTAATGTTACTTTTATTTTAAAAATAAAAAATATTAAATTAAAAATTATTTTAAAAAGATTCATATAAATCTTTTCTAATGGAATTCTAATCATTGAAATAAGGAAATCATATAGGAATTTGTCCACCTAGTAATATAGAGATTACAACACATAAAACAGCAGTAATTATTCCAACTATCAACATTTGAATTCCATAAATAATCATACTTTCATCACTTATCTTAGCCAAATAAATACCAAGAAGTACTAGAACAATCATTGTTAATGCAATACAAATAAAAAATGCAGTTTCTGGTAAGATTATTCCAAAATTTGCTATAAAAAAAGGAGAAATGACAACCATTGCGGCTATTGCAGGTGAAATACCATCAACAATTGCTGCAAAAATTGTTGCAAATTTATGTGATTTTTCTTGAACACTATCTTTCATATCTGAAAGCATTGCCTTCTTAATTTCTTTAAATCTTTTTTTTCTTTCGGCTTTTTCAGTCATATAAGCTCCGCTTATCCCTGATATGCCCATAGCGATAGATCCTGCTAAACCAGCACTTATTATCATTATGGAATTCAATGCACCTGCAATGTATGCACCAATTACAACACCAAGCATTGTTAGTGCTCCATCAAAGGCATTCATTACAAAATATCTGCGTGTTATTTTTCCTGCGCCTGAAATCTTATGATATCTCTTCCATCTCTTCAATGTTTTTTTTATCTTTTTTTTAACCATCTATTTTCCACTTTATTTTTAAAAAAAGCTATATTCTATTTGATTTTATAACTTTTTATTTTAAGGCAAAAAAGTTATCATATAAATTTTTTTTTTAATTCGCAAATATATTAATTGTTTTGTTGGGTAGAATAAAAAATCTATTATATCTTTTTAGGTGTTACCAACGAGTTTTACTGATTATTGAATTAATTGTTTACTTCTATCTTTTGTTTTTAAATTGAATATCTTGCTATTTAAGTAGCGTTTATTACTCTTATAATATTCTTAGAAGTTACCCTTGGATAATTATCGAGCTTTTACCAATTTTATAAGTTATATTTGTCAAAAAAGACATATACTGGTCAAATAATGATTATTTACAACATTTTTGTCAATAATTATTTTAACTATATTTTCATTTATAATGGTAAAATCAGGATATATTGAAGGGAGGAAGTAAGGAATGAAAAATAGTTGGTATAAAAAAAGTTTGATAGTTTTGATTATTTTAATTATCAAGATATCAACAGTATCAAGTATCTCTCCTAAAAATATGTCAACTTCTATTGATAACTTATTAATAGATAATGATAAAACTGAATCAAACGAGGTTTATGATGAGATAATTACTTTCATCTATGGAGCATGTGATGAAGTAATCATTAATAAAGAGGGTGTTATCAAGGATGTAGAATTCTATTGCTGGGGAACATGGGGAGTGGAATTAGGAATTAGAGGTTGGGTAAAACCTTTTAAACATATTCATGAAATCGGTATATTTGATATATACGCTTCAAAATTTATTGGAAAAATTGTTCCTACTACGTATGATTCATATATTATAAGGGGCTATGCAATTGGCAATATAGAATGGGAGTGAATATTATTAAAATTAATAGCGTTAATTCATAGCTTGTAGTTTAAATACTCCCTATTTGATTGAATATATGAGTTGAGGGGGGAAGTTCCCTGAAAAAAGATATAATTTTCTTATCATTCCCCTTTCATCTTATATAAGAAATTAGTGGATTATTTGTTGAAATATAAACTATAATTTTACCATTTTTTAAAAAATAATATCGATCTTATACAAAAATTCTATTTTTAATTTTTACAGAAGAAATTTGTTTGTTTTTACCTTTAAATTAAACATACTTTATATTATCGGTTTAAAGACGACTTAATAGAAAATTATATAAACCTACAAACCAACGTTAATATCAAAATAAATAAATAAAATTGGTGCCTAAATAATGTGGGGAGATAGACCTTTAAAAGATAAAAATATGGAAAAAACAGTGCGTGAAATATTAAAATCTAGAGCAAGATCTCGCATTTATACATATTTACTTAAAAATAATGGAGCTAGAACTGATGAAATAATTAAAGGAACCAAACTTCACCCTAGCACTGTTAGAGAAACATTATCAAAGATGTTTGTTCAGGAATTAATTTTTAGAAGAAAAATTAAGAATGATTCTATCGGAAAAAATCCATATTTGTATTATCCAATACCGCCAATTGAACTTTTAAAAAGATATGCTAGTGAAATTGAGGAAAGGTTAAACAAGTTAGCAAATTTAGCTATAAAAAAGAAAGTTAAAAATTTCAAACCAGTAAAAATTAAGATAGCTGAGAGGGCAAAATAGATATGAATCTCAAACCATTTGCAAAAATAATTGCAAAGCGACCAAAAACGGTCCTATTATTATTTACGTTAATTACCTTAATAATTGGTTTACAAGCTTCAAATATCTATATGATATCAGATTTTTTAGAATATCTACCTAGTGATGATCCTATTGTAAAATTATATAACAGAATAATTGATGAATTTCAAGTTGGACCGACCATAATTATTCTTTTAGATCAGACAGATAGATTATATGATATCAGAGATCCTAAGATTTTAAGTGAGATGGATGAAGTTGTACAAATGATAGATACCCGACCAGATGATAAAGACGGTGTCAATTCTATTAGTTGTTTGTCATCACTTATTAAAAAAGAAAATGCTAAACCTATATCTGAAGGAGGAAATGGGAAAAACATTATCCCTGAAGATATCGAAGATATCTACTCCTACATGCAAAGACTTCCCATCACTATTATGAAAGATATCCTTTATACTGATTCATATAAGGTTACTGTAATAGTGATTCAGCTTTCTGATTGTGCGATTTTTGATGATATTTTGTTAAAAGTTACAAATGCAATTGAAAACAGAGGAACCAAATATGCAAAGATGACAATTACTGGAACAGTTGCTATGCAGAAAGCAATTCAAAAAACTAGCATGACAAACTTAATTACAATATTTCCAATAGCATTAGTTCTTGTTTCAATCGTTCTTTTCTTCTTCCATAGAACCTTTAAAGGTATTATAATTGCGTTTCTACCACCAACTTATGCAATTATTTTAACATTTGGTGTACTTGGTTTAGTTCAGCCAGAATTAACGATTATCTCTGTTGCAATTATTGCATTACTGCTTGGTTTAGGTGTTGATTATACAATTCATTTAATGAATAGGTTTACAGAAGAACATAAAATTGAAGATAAAATTGAAAGAATTGAAAAAATATTGAATTATACAGGTCGTGCGGTTCTTTTATCAACTATTACAACTATAATTGGTTTTTCTTCTCTAATGATATCTAGCATATCGCCTATTGTAACATTTGGTTTCGGATGTGCTATTGGAATTTTATTTTGTTTTATTTCTGCAATAATTATTGTTCCATGCTTGGTAATAATATTGAAATTTGAGAAAAAAGACCATATACCAAGTTGGAAAAAACTAGCAAGGTTCATAATTAACAATAGAATGAGAGTCATTTTCATTGCAAGTGTTTTGGCAGCATTATCGTTACTTGTTTTACCACAAGTAAAGACAGATGTCAACTATCTTGATTTAGCACCTAAAGGAATTCCTGAAGTTGAAGCGATGTACACATATTCTGAGAATTTTGGATCTGGAAGTAATTTCAATGCATTATTAATAGAAACAGACCCTCAAGGATTGCTTGATCCAGACGTAATTGAAAAGATTTATAGTATGGAAGAAGAAATGAGAGAGGTAATAAGGGATGAGTTTCCAAATATCGATGAAGAGATGCTGGAAAAATCAATTTATTCTGTTGCTGATGAAATAAAACCAGTTACTGATATAATAAATAGAAGTATTATACTTAAAAAATTAACAGAACTGGTTGATGCTGAAAAAATTATTTTAGATATGGTTGCAGAAGAAGGAATCATAAGTCAAGATTTTTCAAAAACAATTGTATCAGTAGCAATTCCAATTGGTACAGGAATTGAAAAAATTACAAATATAATCAATAAAATTAATATTATATCTGGAAATACGATTTTGCCTCATAATGGACGTGTATCAAAACTTACAGGCCAAGATGCAATAACAATTAATGTCAATAATAAATTAACTGATCAACAAGTACGCTCTATGATACTTGCATTAATACTGGTTCTTGCAGCATTAATAATTATATTTAACTCATCAGTCTATGGTTTTCTTACAATGATTCCTGTCTTTTTTGTGTTGATGTGGGAGCCAGGTTTTCTTGTTGCATTAGATATACCACTTTCACTTGTAACAATTTCGATTGCTGCTATTATGGTGGGAATAGGTATTGACTACGGCGTTCATATAACTCATAGATTTAGGGAGGAAAGGTCCAATGGTTCAACTAAATTAGATGCCATAAAAACATCAATTGAAAAAACAGGTTCATCACTTGTCGAAGCAGCCTTAACAACCATTGCAGGAGTTTGTGCTATTTATTTTGTAAATATTGATACTCTAAATGAATTTGTTACAGTAGTAGTATTGATGACTGCTCTTTCATGTATTGCAGCAGCTTTGATTTTACCAATATTTTATAATCTGAAATTTGTAAAATAAAATCATTAATTATTTTTCTTTGAAAATGCTTTTAGAGATTTAATAAAGGGTATATCAAAAAAAAAGTTACTGATTAAAATAATAATTCCAATAATCAGTTCTCCGTTATACATAATAGTATTATTTTCTAAAAAGCCTCTCATATACCAATCAAAAATTAATAAGATGCTAACAGTTATTGGTAAAATTATTAATATAGGTGTAAATAAAATCTCTGTTCTGATAAGTTTTGAGTAATTGTTCCCCTTTTTTATAAAATCCATATCTTCTTTATTCATCTTAGATTTACCACCCAAAAACACCTTGATATATAATTGGATCAGGATAACTGAATCCTAAATATGGTATACAGAACCAAATAATCAACAACATAATTGCGGGAATCATCTGAATCATAAAATCATCATCGATAAACCAGAACTTTTTTGTTTCACCAATAACAGCACCAATAGCACCAATAATTGATGTGATAAGAAGCAGTCTAACATCTGCTTTATACCAGGTAACAATAAAAAATAACATACAAATTAAAAAACCAGATATGTAAACATATTTTATTCTAAAACGCTTTCTTATCTCACCCATTATAGGATCTGCTAAACAGGCACAAAGTATGCATGGTATCGCAATTTGTTGAGGAAAAAATCTAAGCAAGATAAGAATTGCCACTGCAAAAAATATGTAGCTTCCCACTCTATTTTTTTCATAAACTCTAAGACCAAAAAAATGATCACTGCTAATTTTGCCTTTTAACCTTAATATCTCCAAAAAAATAACAATAATTACAATAATAAGTGGCATCCAGGATTTTAAGAAATTTATCCAGTAAATATCTGTTGGTAACATATAATAAATTAAAAAAGAAGCTCCAAATGTATGAAATACACGTCTGTACCAATGAGCATCAAAATCAATTGAATTAATTATTCTTTTTGTATCTTGTATTTTTTTTATAACTTTTCCCATATTTAAACAACAGTTTCTTTTCCAAGTGTTAATATGCCTTGTTTTCCCCCAACAATTACTTCATCGACAAGGCCAATAAATAAACCATTTTCTACAACACCTGGAATGTTATTAATATCAATCTCAAGTTGTTCAGGATCTTCAATTCTTTCAAATTCACAATCTAAAATATAATTTGAATTATCTGTTATATAAGGCTCATTTCCCATTATTTTTCTAAGTTCAACATTGCATCCAAGCTCTTCAAGGGTCTTTTGAGTAGAAGTCCACCCAAACTTTAAAACCTCAACTGGTAATGGAAAATCTATACCTAATGCTTTAACAATCTTAGAGTCATCAATAACAATTATAACTCTTTTTGAGTTAAAAGCAATAATTTTTTCACGGGCTAGAGCACCCCCTCCGCCTTTAATAAGATTTAAATCAGAATCCACCTCATCTGCACCATCAATTGTTATATCAATAACCGGATTTTCCTCAAGGGTTGTGAGTGGTATTTCTTGTTTAACTGCCATTCTTTTTGTATGAACTGATGTAGGAATACCTTTAATTTTTAATCCACTTCTAACAAGCTTTCCAAGTTTTTTTAAAGTATATTCTACAGTGGAACCAGTTCCTAGTCCAACTATCATTTCATCATCAATGTAATCAACTGCTTTTTCACCTGCAAGTTTCTTTAGCTCTTCTTTCTCCAAAAATTCACCAAAATCTGTAATAGTGAATTAGTACAAAAATTTATACTTAATATTTTGATTACAAATTCATAATTATGTTGTCAGAATGTGAAGAACATGGATATTATCGTGGAGAGAAATGCCCGATTTGCAATAAAAAAGGAAAATTCTTGATGAATGAAAATGAACTAAGCTCCTTAAGTAGAATAATGGCAGGTGCATTACGTCATTTTCCTGAGAAACTTAACTTAATGATGGATGGTAAAGGATGGGTAGATATCTCTTCTTTAATAGAAGCTATTGGTGTTGGTAGATCTGGTTTTAATTGGTTAAGAGCTCATCATATTGAGGCTTTAGTCATAACAGATCCTAGGGGAAGATATCAAATTGATGGAGGAATGATTAGAGCAACATATGGTCATACAATCGATGTCAATCCTGATGATTTGCCTATTGCTGATTTAGATGAATTTTATTATCCTGTCACAGATGAGGAAGCGGATATAATTATAGAAGGTGGTCTTCATCCAACCGATCGAAAAAAAGTCCATCTCAGTGGCAGTATAGAAAAAGCAATCGAAGCTGGAAAGGTTAGAACTCAAAATCCTCTTATATTGAAAATTGATGGAAAAAAAACAAAAAAAGACGGTTTAAAAATATATCATGCAGGTACAGATGTTTATATAACGGATAGCATTGATGCAAAATACATATCAAAAGTAAAAAAGAAAAAAGGAAAAGATAAAAAATAATTTTTTAAAAAATATTGACTGTCTATATCAGATGGATTATTTGTTTATAGTAATGCCTAAATTAGATGTTATGTTACTCCCTATATTCAATTTTATGGGCTTGTAGTTCAGCTAGTTAGATTAAACGACTTCAATCTGCTCAAATATTAAATTATAAGCGCTAATTCGTTATATAATATAACGAAAAGATTTAAATACATATTTTCGTTATATAATATTACGAAAGTGGTAAGATGGGTAGTAAAGAAAATCATTTTAAACTCTATGAAAAATTTAAAAATGATGCTGAAAACATTAATAATTTTGAGGGAACTCGGGTAGAAGCTTATTTTCTATCTTCTTATCATCTAATAGAATCTTGTGCAGCTCAAGAAAGAGTTCATATCAACAAACATCAACATGTAAGATCTATATTAACTAAAAATGAGTTTATTTTTAGAGATAAAACAGAGAAGATATGGAAGAATTTTCAAAAAATTGAAAATCAATTCAGACCAAAATTTGCATACGGTTTTTCATGGACAAAAACAGATATGAAAAATGTTGAAGTTTGTTATAAAAAAATTGAGAAAATATGCCTTAAAAAATTAGGTGAAACGGTAAATGAATAAAAAGATGGATGAGTTAATAGGAGAAATTAAAAAAATTTCAAAAAATTATTCAGAAATTGAATCAGTGATAGTATTTGGATCGGTAGCAAGAGATCAAGCAAGGAAAGAAAGTGATCTTGATGTTTGTATCGTTCTAAAAAATCAAGATATAAATAGCAAAATATCAAATAAAATACTTAATCTTGAAGAAAAATATGATAAAAATATTAATTTAGTTTTTACAGACACTTCTTTTAAGGATTTAGATAGACAATTTATTGAGACAATATTGCGAGAAGGAATTACAATTTATGGAAAAACACCTGATGCTTCTATAAATCAACTCGAGCTTGAGCCATATGAGATTATCAAATTTGATCTTAGCAATCTTGATCAATCAAAAAAAATGAAAATAAAAAGATTGTTATATGGAATAAAAACTAAGAAAAAATACAAAGGAAAAATATATAAAAATGAACAAAAAGGATTAGTTGAAAAATTAGGTGGTTTACGAATAGGTATTGCATCGATATTAATACCTGAAAAAAAGTCCTGGGAACTTGAAAATATTTTAAGAGAGAACGGTGTCTCTTTAAGAAAAATAACAATTTGGTTATCAAACCCTTGATATCTAATGATATTTTTTTGATTTAGTTTTATTACCACAATCTTTAAAATACTAAAGCCGATAGACCTTCTCCACCCGTAAATTACTCCTGTAGGGGCTTGTAGCTCAGCTAGGTAGAGCAATCGGCTCTTAACCGATTGGCCAGGGGTTCGAATCCCCTCAAGCCCGTTTTATATTAAAAATCGATATAATCAAAATAAATCTTTTATTGTCTGATGTAATCCCCTGTATATCCACTTGCTTCCTCTGTTATAGTAACTATACTATCATCCTCTGAAAATTTATAATCAAGTATTAATTTACCAGTATTAAGTTCAATTATTAATTTTCCATCTTTAATTTCCCAATATCCGCTAAAATCAGAATGAAAAGAACAGGCTCTATATGGAAAAAACGCCATCACATGTATAGAAGGACCTTTCCAAGTCCCTAAAAATCTTTTTTCCTCTTCACTTAATGGAGGAATATTCTCTTCACAGCCACTTAAAACCATTACAGAGATCATCATAATAATGATTAACAATATTGGTAATACTTTCATATTTTTACACTCTCCAAATGTAAAATTTCATATTATCCTTCCACTATTACAAAAAAATAAAAATCAACTTTTTCTACATTATAAAAACCTGGTTCAGTAGAAACATAATTAACATTAAAATCTTTTGTATTATTATATTCTAGTTTAGCAATCAAAAAAATTTTTGAATGTATAAAATTGTTATATTTATCATAAAATCTATATCCTATATAAACCCTATTAAGTAATCCTCCAATAATATTTTTTACAGTTCCATTTAATTTATATAAATACTCATTACCATTATGTACAAAACCATCACCAATAATTTCATTATCCCTATTATAAGTTTTAATACTATAACTAACTAGTTCAACCTTATCCAAATCTCCAATTATTTGACCACCAATTTTTCTATTATTTTCTTCACATCCACTAAATAACAATGTTAAAAAAAGAAAAACTATAGCAATTACCAGAAATTTCTTATTCATCTTCATTACTCTTATAATCTATTTTATTATTAACTAAATACTTTAGATAACTCTTATTTATAAATATTTTTTTCTTTTTTAATGTAAAAATAATTTATAAAATATCCATATTATATAAATCTAAACTAAAATATTAATATTTTCAATAAAATCAGCATTTAAATTTATGAAAATTGCTATAATTAACTAAAGTTTTATCTATTATAATCAAATATCTATTCGAATCTAGATGGGAGCAATCAATATATCTAAAAAAATATTCTATATCTTAATGTTATTAGAATGTATAATAATATATATACCATCTATTTCAGCAGAAAATTACTACGCAGATATAACTATTGATGTAGACTCTTCAGGGTTTGTAACAATTGATGGTATTACCGATCATCCAGATTTACTTATAAAAAATACAGAATTATATACATTAAAAAAACAAAGCTACTGGCTTTTAAATATTACTAAGGAAGATATTTTCTCTGATTTCTTATATGTTTTAACTCTACCAAAAGAATCATCTATAAATTATATAAAATCTTCAGGTTTTATAAGTATTGAAAACAACAATGGAAATTTATTAGTTAAGGGATTTGGAGAAAATGAATCATTTTCTATATTAATTCAATATCAAACAGAGAAATTATCAGAAGAAAAAATTATTAAAAATGATATAATACTTTTTGCATTGATAATAGGTATAATTATAATAATATTAATTTTAATTATATTTATTTTAAAGGAAAAACCAAAAGTCGATCAATCAAAACCCAAGGATTACAATTTTAAAGGTTTAAACCATCGGCAAAAAGAAATCATGAACTTACTTATTGATAAAAATATTCCTATGACTCAGACTGAAATCCAGAAGGAATTAAAAATACCCAAGGCTGCAGTTTCAAGAAATATTAGAGGATTGGAAATTAAAGGATTAATTGAAAAAGAACAGATGGGTATGTCAAATTTAATAAGAATAAAAAAACCATAATTTTTTTTCTTTGTTCCAGCTTGTTCCACCTTTTTCCGGTAAATATTAATAAGTTGTTTCAGTCAATAGGTAATTAGAAGTTATGAATTTGAAAAGGTGTTGATATATGAAAAAAATATTGAATGTATTAATTATGCTGATGATATTTGTTTCAATTTCATCATTGGCAATAGCAGATGAATCTGAAGAAGAAAATGAAACAGAAGAAGAATATGAAACAGAAGATCTAGAAATAGATAATGATACTAAGAAAGAAATAGAAATAATGAATTATTCTTTAGGAGCTGAAATAAGATTATTGCAACTTCAAAAGGCTATAATAAAAAATTTATTAAAAGGAGAAATGGCTGCTGAAGTATTAAAGGCTCTAGATTATAATACAACAACCTTAGAGTTAATACTTTCTGAAATGAAGATTTTACTTGAGGATGTTAAAGCTGTAAATGCAAGCTCTAATAATTCAGTACAAATTTTTGTAGAGCTTAAATATCAAGCAAAAAATTTAACAAGGCAATTTAGGGAAACAATAAAGGATTTATTAGATGGTGAAAAATTAAATGAAATAAGAGAAAGAATAAAAGAAATGGTAAGTGAAGAAGTTCAAAACTATAGTAAACAAATAAGAAATAGAATAAAACAATTCAACAGAAATCGATTATATCAATTATATGGATTAATTGGTGAGGCAAACAACTCTTTTATTAATGAATATCTAAATGGAAATATTACACTTGATCAATTGAAATATCATCTTTGTAAAACAATAAATCATATGAATCGAGAAAGAAAATATGAAATATTTTCTGAAATAAAAAAAGAAAATATCAAGAAAAAAATAAACGCACAAGCATCTATTAATGAGATGAAAAACAGTGAAAAAGGAAAAGGCCACGGGAAAGGAAATTAAAAAGGGAGTTGATGACATTATATGAATAAAAAAATCATATCGATATTTTCTCTTTTATTAATCTTTATTTCAATAACATTGGCTTATAGCTATCATACTTATAATACAAATGAACAACAATATAATAGTCCTATTCAAACAATAACTGATGATAGCATATCTGAAGAAATTGATGAATCATTTATTGAAGAAGATGATGAAATCGAAATTGGGGAAATGGTTTAGATCTCCCATCCACTATTTTTCCTTTTTTTTATTTATAATAAATTAATTTCATTATTTAGTGTTATAGAAATTGAAAATTTTTTGAAAAAATATTTTTTCTAATATTAATTCTATAAAAATCAATATATTGTAAAAATATAGATAATTATTGTCAAGATATAATTTTAAGATTTTTTTTTAATAATTTTTAAATATGATTTTTAGATACACTTATATTGTATTATTTTATACATACTTTAAGTCCAGCTAGGTGGTGATTCATGAGGGATATAATAACTAACTTTGGTAGTAATGCAGGGAAATTATGGGTTACGCTCAATAAAGAGGGATGTTCTAAAAAAAGTGAAATATTAAAAGTTTCAGGTTTAGATGAAGAAAGTTTTTACTCAGCAGTGGGTTGGCTTGCAAAAGAAAATAAAATATATAAAGATGATAAGGATTTCTTTAAACTGGATAATACAAATTTAGAAGGTGAAATTGGTACAGATGCAGGTAAAATTTGGAAAATACTTGACATTTGGGGAGATGCCGACTTTAAAACATTAAAAAGATTATCAAATCTTAATGATGAAAAAGTATATGCCGCTCTTGGCTGGTTAGCAAGAGAAGATAAAATTTGTATTGATGAAAATAATAGATTTAATCTAAAATAATTTAGAATTAAAATCGTTAAATTGAGGAGAATAAAATAGTAGATCTTACTTCAAAGATCAAGGTTAATGAAAATACCAATAATATATGACTTAAGGAGATTTAAATGAAAATAGCAATGATAGGTTGGGAATATCCGCCGTTCAAAGCAGGCGGTCTTGCTACTCATTGCTATGGACTAACTCGTAGTTTGGCAGATAAAAATGTAAAAATAGATTTTTATATGCCAAAAACAAAAAAATCTGCTCATAACGATAAATCAAATCTTCAAATAATTGAGGTTGGAGAAACTGAAATATTCCCTTATGACCGACCAGATTCAAAAGAAATTGGCGGAAATTTTTATGAGGCTGTTTATTACTATAACAATCTTGTAGTTTCAAAAGTTGAAAAAAACATAAAAGCCAATGGTAAATATGATGCAGTTCATTGTCATGATTGGCTAACAATGAAAGCTGGTATTAATCTTAAAGAAAAATGGGGTTTACCGCTTGTTCTTACAATTCATTCAACAGAATTTGATAGATCTGGTTGGCTTTATCCTAATCAATGGTTTATTGATCTTGAAAGGGAAGGTATGGAAAAAGCTGATAGAATAATTGCAGTAAGTCATTTTACAAAAAGAGTAATTGTTGACAAATATGCAATAAACCCTGATAAGATTACTGTCATTCATAATGCAGTTTATCCTATACCTGAGGGTCATAAACAAGAAATTGTTTTATTTTTAGGACGTTTAACCATTCAAAAAGGAGCTGAGTTTTTCCTAAAAGCTGCACAAAAAGTTAAGGATTTTGAACCTGATACAAAATTTGTTATAGCAGGAACAGGAGATATGCTACCACGTTTGATTTCTCAAGCTATCGATATGGGTATTTCTGATAGAGTTATTTTCACAGGAAGATTAACTGAAGAAGAAGTCAAACATATTTATGGAATTTCCAGCGTTTATGTAATGCCTTCCGTAAGTGAGCCTTTTGGAATTACTGCTCTTGAAGCAATATCAGCAGGAACTCCTACAATTGCTTCAAAGACTGCTGGTTTTTCTGAGGTATTTAATAATTGTCTAAGGGTTGATTTTTGGGATACCGATGAGATGGCAAATAAGATAATTTCCCTTCTAAGATATGATCCTCTACACAGGACTCTTGTCAAAGAAGGCAAAAGTGAAGTAAATTTATTTACTTGGGATCGAGTCGCTGACAAAACAATAGACGTTTACAATGGGGTAATCTGAAATGCCATCTATTTGTCTATATTTTGAAGTTCATCAACCACTTAGATTAAATCGTTTTTCAGTTTTCAATATTGGAAATAATATTCAAAATCCCATTTATTTTGATAGTAAATTAAATCAGGAAATATTTGAAAAGGTAGCAAGAAAGTGTTATCTTCCTACTAATAATTTGTTACTTGATTTAATAAATAGATCTGATGGTAAATTCCGTGTTTCTTTTAGCCTTACAGGTACTTTTATAGAATATTGTAAACAATATATGCCAGAGATAATTGATAGTTTTAAGGAACTTTTCAAAACTGGTGCAGTTGATATGATAGAGGAGACTTACTATCATTCTTTATCATCTCTATACGACGAAATGGATGAGTTTGAAGAACAAGTGAAACTACATCGACAAATGATAAAAAATTTGTTTAATTATAAACCAAGAATTTTCCGTAATACTGAAGCAATCTATGACAATCGAATAGCAAAAAAAGTTTCAGATATGGGATATAAGGGTATTATAACAGAAGGAACAGAAAAAATATTACATTGGCGTTCTCCAAATTTCCTATATAAACCTATTAATTGTAATTTAAAGATTTTATTAAGAAATTACACACTTAGTGATGATGTTGGTTTTAGATTCTCTGCAAGGCTTTGGAAGGATTATCCTTTAACTGCTGAGAAATATGCATATTGGATGGCAAAAAATGAAGGGGATTTGATTAATCTATTTATGGATTATGAAACCTTTGGAGAACATCACTGGGAAACTACTGGAATTTTTGATTTTTTGAATAATCTACCTAATGAAGTATTCAAACATAAACATTTAGATTTTGTAACAGTTAGCGAAGCTGTTGCACGTTATGAACCAGTTGGTGAAATAGATGTTCCGTGGGCAATTTCATGGGCAGATGAGGATCGTGATGTTTCAACCTGGCTTGGAAATGATATGCAGAAAGCTTGTTTTAATGAATTAAAAAACTTAGGTAAGAAGTTAAAAGAAAAAGATGATAAAGATATGCTAAATACCTGGAGGCGCCTTCAAACATCTGATCATCTTTATTACGTTTCTACAAAGGGAATGGAGGATGGGGCAGTACACGCTTATTTCAGTCCCTATGATGGACCATATGATGGATTTATTAATTATATGAACATACTTCAAGATTTAAAACAGAGATTGGATTAATGTTTTATTAAAATAAAATATTTTTTAAAGAAGGAATTGTTTATGTTAATCGAGGAGAGCAAAATTGAAGATAGCACATTTCTCATGGGAATTTCCACCTGTAATCTATGGCGGTCTAGGTACATTTACAACAGAAATTACCAAAAAACAAGTTGAATTTGGAAATGAAGTTACAGTTTTTTCATTAAATCCAAATAATCTATACAATACATTTGAAAAATATGATGGTGTATCTGTTTATCGTCCAAAAACTCTTGATTTAACATCAACTTATAGTCTATTTGCAGATCATGAACTTAAATCATGGGGAGAAAATTTTAAACTTTTTGCAGATGTGATTTCATATAATACAATGTCTGCATCACAACTAGTAAATGTAATTGTTAAAAAGGAAAAAAATTCCTTTGATATAATTGAAGCTCATGATTGGCTGGGAATAATAGGTGGGATGGTTGTAAAAAGAGAACTACAAATCCCTCTAATATTTCATGTTCACTCAACTGAGGTGGGTAGATCTGTTGGTCGAGGATCTCATGCAATAAAAGACATTGAATATGAAGGAGGACAAGTTGCAGATTGTGTAATAACCGTTTCACATGCAATGGAAGATGAACTTGAAAAATTAGGATTTCCTCCACATAAGATACGGGTTTGCTGGAATGGCGTTGATCCAGAAAAATATAATCCTCAAAAAGTGAGTGATGAAGAAAGATTACAACTTAGAAAATCTTATGGGATTAAGGATAACGAAAATATGTTGTTTTATGTTGGGCGACTTGTGACAGTTAAAGGTATAAGTAACCTTATAGATGCAATGCCAAACGTTCTAGAAGATTTTCCAGATACAAAACTAGTTATCCTTGGAATTGGAGATCTAGAGATGTATCTTAAATCAAAAGCAAATAATCTTGGAATTAAAGATAAGATTATTTTTCGAACAGAGTTTATTAGTGAAAAAGAACGTATAAAACATTATTCTGCTTCTGATTGTAATGTGTTTCCATCGATTTATGAGCCTTTTGGTATTGTATGTACAGAATCAATGTCAATGGCAAAACCAACAGTTGTAGGAGCAAGAGGAACAAGTGGCTTTCGTGAACAGATAATACCATATGGTGATAAAAAATGTGGGATTCATATTAATCCTCATGACCCATATGATATTGCATGGGGAATTAAACAAGTTTTACAAATGGAAGATAAAGGGAAATGGATGGGTATAAATGCACGTGAAAGAGTAATTGAAAACTTTAGCTGGGATAAAGTTACAAAAAAATCTTTAGAAATCTATAAAGAATTTATTTAGGTGAGAAAAAATGAAAGAATGGATTGTTACCAACGCCCTTGGTGGTTATGCATCTCTTACACATCAATTAACAAATACGCGAAAGTTTCATGGTTTACTTGTAGCTAGTTTAAATCCACCAACAAATAGGTGGGTTTTTATATCAAACGTTTTTGATCAAATCCAACTTAATGATACAAAATATGATTTGAATAATTATAAGAATAAATTTAGTTTTGATGTTTTTCCATCGTTTTCATATGAGCTTGATGATATAAAAATTAAAAAAACAATTTTTATGCAACATAAAAAAAATACAACAATTATCAGATATAAAATTAATACAGATAAACCAATTTCAATTATTCATAATCCTTTAATCAATTCAAGACACTTTTATGATGTAAACGGACAGCGATATCTTTCATTTCAGCATGATATTGTTAAAAATGGAGTTATTATAAAACCAGCTAACATTGATAAAAAACTAAAGATCTTTTTAAAAGATGCAAAATTTCAACCTTTGCATTACTGGGAAGAATTATATTACAATATTGATAGAGAAAGAAACGAATCATGGGTAGATAATAATGTACATATTGGAAGGTTTCAAAAAAATATTGAAAAAACATGTGATTACTATCTGATTTTAACGATAGAAGATAATCCTAATATAAATCCTACAAAGGTTTATTTAAAAGAAATCCAACGTAAAAATAACCTTTTGATAAATGCTGATTTACCGGTTAAATGTAATAAACTAATTTTATCTACAGATAATTTTATTGTTCAAAAAAATACAGGTAAATCAGTAATTGCTGGTTATCATTGGTTTGGAGACTGGGGAAGAGATACTTTAATTGCATTACCCGGTCTTACCTTAGTTACAAAAAGATACAAAGAAGCAAAGGAGATACTTTTGAATTTAAGTAAGTATTGCAATAATGGATTGATCCCTAATGCGTTTATGGATAGAGATACAAAAACTGTGTATAATAGCGTTGATGCATCTCTTTGGTTTATTGATAGAGTCTTTCAATATATTAAATATACAAATGATAAAAAGACATTAGAGAGTCTTTGGAATGTTCTTCAATCTATTATTTATGGGTACATAAAAGGCACTGATTTTGGGATAAAAATGGATGACGATTTTCTCATCAGTCATGGTCCTGGCCTTACATGGATGGATGTAAGAATTAATGATTATTATCCAACACCAAGATCAAAGAAAGCAGTTGAAATTCAAGCCCTTTGGTATAATGCTCTTAGAATAATGAGTAGTTTTGCACAATTATTAAACAAGAATGATAAATATAATGAATTATTAGAAAAAGTAAAGGATAATTTCAATTATAATTTCAATGAATTATATGATGTAATTGATATAAAAGATACAACTTTCAGACCAAATTTAATTTTTCTTGTTTCTCTTGATTTTAACATGATTGAAAAAAACACTCAAAAAAAGATTGTTGATGAAATAGAGAAAAATCTCCTTACGATTTTTGGACTTAGATCGTTATCACCATATGATCCAATGTATAAAGCTAGATATATTGGTGATTATAACAAAGATATGGCTTATCATAATGGTACTGTTTGGCCGTGGCTTATAGGACCTTATATAAAAGCATATACCAAAGTAAATGGCTATAGTAAAAAATCTAGAGAATATGCATTTGATAATTTTATTGAGCCAATGCTTGAAGTGTTTGGTAATCAATGGGATGGTTCCGTTAATGAAATTTTTGATAGTGATCCAATATATGCACCAAGAGGATGTATAACACAGGCATGGAGTGTTGCAGAGATATTAAGAGCATGGGTGGAAGATATAGAATTTATATTACCAAAATATGAAAATATCTTTAAACTATCTGAAATACGCGTTTAAAACGTATTGCTGAATCATTCTATTGGTGTTAAAAAAAGATGCATTTATAGCAATACAACTTCTCATTGTCCTAATCCAGTTATCCCTATCTGTATAGAATTTGGGCATTATCCAGGTTTCAAGTTTATTATATAAGTCTCTTTTATCGTTTTCATCGTCAGATTCTTTATCCTCTGTTTTCTCGGGACCTATCGACCAGCCTGTAATGTTTTCAATACATCCTTCAAGCCACCAGCCATCAAGAGTACTAAATTGCGGTACTCCGTTATGAGCAGCTTTCATTCCAGATGTTCCAGAAGCCTCAAGCGGTCTTCTTGGGGTGTTAAGCCATATATCAACTCCCGAGGTTATCATTTTTCCTATTGCAATGTCATAGTTTTGAATATAGGTTATTTTTATTTTTCCATTTATTGTATTCATTACTTCATAGATTTTTTTTATGGTGTCTTTTCCAGTTCCATCTTTTGGATGTGCTTTTCCAGCATATATTATCTGTATAGGCCCAACTTTTTCAGCAATTTGAATAAGTCGATTAGGATCAGAAATCAATAGATCTGGACGTTTGTAAGCAGTTTGTCTACGAGCAAAACCTATTGTAAAATCATTATAATTCATACCGGTATTGCGTCTACCATTCACAAAATCAATAAGTATCTTTTTTGCATCCATATGAGCATTCCATATCTCATCTTTTGGTATACTAAATGCCGATCTAAGAGAATATGGGTCGGAATACCATCCTGGCATATGCTTATCAAAAAGCCTTTTAAATGGTTCAGAAACCCAAGTTGAGGAATGAACCCCATTTGTAATTGAATCTATAGAATGACCTGGAAACATTAATCTTGAGACTTCACCATGTTTTTTTGCAACACCATTAATATAATGACTGAAAAAAAGGGCAAGTCTTGTCATATTTAATTTATTTTTAAAGGTTATATCATTTAAGATATTATCTGGTATCATATCCCCTAACATTGGCTTTGCATAAGATAGATCAAATTGGTCATGACCTGCTGCAACGGGTGTATGTGTTGTAAAGACGCATTGATCCCGGACTTTATCATAATTATTGAAATGTCGATATAACTCTAAGGTTCCAAGAGCTGCATGTCCTTCATTCATATGATATCTATCGATTGTTTTATAACCAAGTGCTTGCAATATTCTAACTCCACCAATTCCAAGAACGATTTCCTGAGCAAGACGATATCTATTGTCCCCACCGTATAGCTCTTTTGTTAATGTTCTATCCCATTCACTATTTTCTTCTAAATTTGTATCAAGGAAAAAGACAGGTACTATAAAATCACTAATTCCTTTTACAGGGTAAAACCATACACGTATCTTTACTTCTCTGCCTTCAATTGTTACATTAGTTGTTGTCGGTAATAATGTGAGAAAATCAGATGCAATAAATTTTATTGGCATTTCAATCTGATTTCCATTTTCATCAATTTTTTGATAAAAATAACCGTTTTCTGATAGAAGCGTTATACCAACAACAGGTACATTTAAATCTGCGCAGGATTTAATTGTATCACCTGCCAGAATTCCAAGACCACCGCTATATGTTGGTATATGTTCATCAATTCCTATTTCCATTGAAAAATAAGCGATTTTCGGTTTTCCTTTTAGACCCAAAACATTAGAGGATTCTATGTTATTATCAGTAGATTTGCTCTCCATCTGTGTAATTCCACCACTCAATGTAATGATATGTCTTTTATAAAATATTTGATATATTTGATGTTCACAAATATTTCGATCTGAAACGTTTGATTTATAAACTAAAAATACATATTAGTAAAAAATTGAGATAGCGGATGTGTTAATATTACTGAAAGAACTTGTATGATATGTAATGAGAGGATATTACTCAAAGAGCATCCACTCGGATTAGTGTTTAAAGACGAACATTTTTTATGTCAAAAATGTAATGAGAGACATTCTAAAGAAGAACTGTCTAAACTTACAAAGACAATTATGCAGTCGCCTGATAATGGTATGCCTATTGCTCTTTGGATAATTCATGAGCAAAATAAGAATAAAACGATGATGACTATTAAAAATGAACCTCAATGAAAATCCTTTTTAGAGCATATTTCATTTAGCCGTTTATGATTATCTTAAAACTTGGTGGAAGTGTCATTACTGAAAAATCAAAACAATGTACTTTTAGAAAAAATGTAATGGATAACTTAGCAGATAAAATAAAAAAAGCAAATAAGCAAACAATAATAATTCATGGTGCAGGTTCTTTTGGTCATATACAAGCAAAAAAATTTAGATTAAATGAAGGTTTTAATACAAAAGAACAACTTTTAGGTTTTTCAGTTACACATGAGATGGTTCAAAGATTAAATACAATGGTCTTAAAATCTTTACAAGCAAGAAATATCCCTGCCGTCTCAATATCACCACATACAGTTGTTAGACTAGAAAATCATGAAATTTCAGATATTGATTATAAAATTTTTGAAGAATATCTGGAAAATAAATTTACACCTGTTACATATGGTGATGTCGTATTAGATAAAAAATACATTTTTTCCATTTGTTCTGGAGATCTTTTAACCATGACACTCTCAAATCATTTTAAACCTGAAAAAGTAATTTTTGTAATAGATGAAGATGGACTATATAACTCAAATCCAAAATTAAATAAAAATGCACAGTTGATAGAATCAACAAGCATAACAAATTTAGAGAATCTTACAACATCTAAAGATAAACATGATGATGTAACAGGTGGCATGAAGGGAAAAATTAAAACTATAAAAAAAATATCGGAACTTGGTATTGATACAATCCTCCTAAATGGTAATAAACCTGAAAGGTTATATAAGGTTTTGATTGGAGAAGGAGTAAAAAGTACTATTGTCCATGGGGAAAAAAAATGATAAAAACTGAAAGTAGAAAGGAGGAACACGTTAGAGTTTCATTAGAAAAAGATGTTTCCTATGAGCACAACTATTGGGATGACGTTAGACTAATACATAATGCCCTTCCAGAATTAAATAAAAACGATATCGATTTTTCTTCGAAACTATTTGGGAAAAAACTAGGTGCACCATTAATTATAGCAGGTATGACAGGAGGCTATGAGAAAGCAAAAAAAATAAATGAAAATCTTGCAGCATCAGCTGAGAAATATCAAATAGGTATGGGAGTAGGTTCTCAGAGAGCAGGTCTTGAAAAACCTGAATTAAAAGATACTTATAACGTCATAAAAAATTATGATATTCCACTTAGGTTTACAAACATTGGAGCATCTCAACTAGCTATTTGGGATTTTAAAAAAACTCTTGATAATGCAGAAAAAATGATTGATATGATTGATGCCAATGTATTTACCATCTGTTTAAACTTCTTACAAGAAGCTGTTCAATATGAGGGTGAGACCAATGCAAAGGGTTGTTTGGATGCGATTGAAAAATTAGCAGATAATTTATCAATTCCAGTTATAGTTAAAGAATCTGGAGCTGGAATATCGTTTAATGTCGCAGAGCAGCTTTCAAAAACAAATATTGCAGGTATTGATGTAGGGGGTGCTGGGGGAACATCCTTTGCAGCAATTGAACATTATCGGGCTAAAATGAAAAACGATAAACTTCATGAGCGAGGTGGAAAAGTTTTTTGGAATTGGGGCATACCAACACCAACTTCTATTCTTGAAGTTGGAGAAGCAACTAACTGGAAGTTACCAATAATTGCAACGGGAGGTATAAGAAATGGTCTTGATGCTGCAAAGGCTTTTGCTCTTGGTGCAAATTGTGCAGGTATTGCACATGTCCTTCTTGCTCCGGCAACAATCAGTAAAGATAAGACAATGTCTGAAATTGATGCAATAATAAAAGAAATAAGAGCCACAATGTTTTTAGTAGGTGTCGATAAAATTTCAAAGATGTCTGAGATTGGTGTAGATTTATGGATTTGATGCAGGAAATCAATAAACGAGCAAATTTTTTTAATACTGTACTTGAAAAATTTCTAAAAAATGGGGAGCCTACATCTCTTTATGATGCAGTTAGATATATTCCACTAGCTGGTGGTAAAAGACTAAGACCTGGTCTTGCAATGATATCTTGTGAAGCTGTATCTGGTGATATAAAAAATGTAATACCACTTGCAATTGCTGTTGAATTAATTCACAATTTTACTCTTGTTCATGACGACATAATGGACAAATCAAAAATACGTAGAAACATTCCTTCTGTGCATATTAAATTTGATGAACCAACTGCAATTATCGCAGGGGATCTTTTATTTGCAATGGCTTTTGGAGCTATGCATGATATTCAAGGGGATTTATCTATTTTTAAAGATGTAGAATTTGGACTAATTGACTGTGTTCGTGAGATAAGCGAAGGCCAGCATCTAGACATGGAGTTTGAAAAAAGAAAAAATATTACTGAGGATCAATATCTTAAAATGATTCTTAAAAAAACAGCAATATTATTCATGTATTCAGCAGAGGCAGGTGCAATTTTAGGTGGTGGAACTAAGGATCAAACAAATGCAATGAATGAATATGGTAAATCCCTTGGACTTGGATTTCAAATACATGATGATTATCTTGATATGAGTAGTGAAAAAAAAATACTTGGAAAGGATATTGGTAATGATATAAGAAATGGTAAAAAAACCTTAATTGCAGTACACTGTCTAAACAATGCTTCAAAATATGATAAAAAATTATTAGAAAGAATATTTGGAAACCTAAAAGCAACAGATAAAGAAGTTAAACAAGTATTTGAATTGTTCAAAAAAGTAGGTTCAATTGAATATGCAAAAAATACTGCTATTAAGTATTGTGAAAAAGCAAAGAAAGCAATTGAAATATTACCAGATTCACATGCAAAAGAAATTCTTAATGAACTAGCAAATTATTCAATTAATAGAGAGAAATAAAATTATATGTCAGCTGATATAATTCAAAAAACTGCAAGAAGGTATGCTCTTCAAAATGCTGTCAATTTTAATGGCAAAGCTACTTCCAATGCAGTTGTTGGAAAGGTTATTGCTGCTTTACGTAAAGATAATTTTTCTCCAAAAGAAATCATCCCAATTGTAAATTCTGTTGTTATAGATGTCAATAAATTAACATTAGATAAACAGATTTCAGAATTAGAAAAAATTGCTCCAGAACTACTTAAAAAAGAAAAAAAAGAACGAGATTTCACTTTACCTCAACTTCCTGATGCAGTTAAAGGTAAAGTTGTTACGCGTTTTCCCCCTGAACCCAATGGATTTTTACATATTGGTCATGCAAAGGCAGTGATTGTTGATTATGAGTATGCAAAAATGTATGAAGGTAAATTCATTCTTCGTTTTGATGATACTAATCCTGAAAACGCAAAAATTGAATTTTATGATGCTCAGAAAGAAGATCTAAAATGGTTAGGAATTGAATGGGATGAAGAATATAATACATCTAGTAATCTTAAAAAACATTATGAATTTGCAGAGCAATTAATCAAACAAAATGATGCATATGTTTGCATATGTTCATCTGAAGATATAAAACACGGTCGTTTTCATGGTAAGGAGTGTAATTGTTGTGTTAATGCTTGTGCAGATAATACAAGTCTTTGGAAAGATATGCTTAGTTCTTCTCTAGATGGTGCTATTCTTAGATTAAGAGGAGATATGACCTGTGATAATACAGCTATGCGTGATCCAACACTTTTTAGAATTATAGATAAACCTCATCCTATTCATGGAAATAAATATCATGTTTGGCCGACATATGATTTTGCGGGTGCTGTCGAAGACAGTATTAGTGGTGTAACACATCCTTTCAGAACAAAAGAATACGAGCTTCGTGATGAGTGCTATTATAAACTTCTTGATTTATTAAAGCTTAGAAAACCTCATCTAATGGAATTTGCACGATTATCAATAGATGGTATGCCCGTATCTAAACGTAAAATTAAACCATTAATAGAAGGTGGGAAGGTGTTAGGATATGATGATATCAGGCTGCCTACTTTGAGAGGATTAAAAAGACGTGGTATTTTACCTGAAGCTATAAAGCAATTTGTTTTAGAACAAGGTATTTCTAAGGTTGAATCATCAGTTAATTTCAGTCTTGTTGAGGCTGCTAATAGAAAAATAATCGATACCTCTGCTAAACGTTATTTTTTTGTAAAAGAGCCTATAAAACTTATTGTTAAAAACGCCCCAAATAAAATAAAAGAAATAAAATTTCATCCAGATAATAAGGATCTTGGTAGCAGAATTGTTAAAACAGGAAATACTTTCTTTATACAAAATTCTGATATGAAAGGTTTGAAAGTGGGAGATGTATTTAGATTAAAAGATCTTTATAATGTAAAAATAATAAAAAGAGATAAAGAAATTTTTGGTGATTATTTTGGTGAATCATTAATTCCAGAATCTTTAAAGATACAATGGACAACAGATAATTTTGTAAAATTGAATATTTTAATTCCAGCACCTCTTTTTATAAATGATGAGTATAATCCAAACAGTCTAAATAAAATTGAAGGATACGCAGAGGAAGCTGTAAAATTAATAAAGACCGGAGAAATTATTCAATTTGAAAGATTTGGATTTGTAAGAATTGAAAATATTAATAATAAAATAACAGGTTATTTTGCACACAAATAAAATTTATAATCTTTTTATAGGTAAACTTTTTAAATTATCAGACGTTTTGTTTATTTAACTATTGGGATGCAATAGCATTTGAGATGGGATGATATATGCATATATTCAGAAAGTTTAAAATAATTTTATTCTTAGGAATGTTAACATTATGTTTTAGTACAGAAAATGCATTAGCAGAATCTATATCTATAAGACCTTCAATTGAAGTTATAGGAGTTACTTTTGCAATAATTGTAGCTGCTATTGCAACAATTATCGCATTTTTTACTTTTGGTGGTATTAAATATGTAACCGCTGAAAATGTATTAAACACCGAAGTTAGAAAAAACCTTTACGAATATATTGATGAGTATCCAGGATCTCATCTTAGAGAAATTGCAAGAGAGCTTGATTTAAAGCCTAGTAATGCAGCATGGCATTTACGTAAACTAGAACAAACAAATCTAGTCAGGAGCAGAACTATTGGTGGTAAAAGAGTTTATTATCTTGTTGAAGGTGGAATAGAAGCTCGAAGAGAAGCTATTGCTGAAGCAATTCTAAAAAATAAAAATGCAAGAGAAATAATGCATTATCTACGTGATAACCCTGGAAAACATCTACTTGAAATAGCAAATGCTCTTAATCTTAATCATCATACTGTCAAGTGGCATATTAAAAAGATGTATATGGCAGAGCTGATAGATGGTGACACAAGTAACTCTGCATATCCAGTTTATTATCCTACAGAAATCGGAATCGAAGCAATTGGTAATTATTCACAAAATCTAAAAAGAATTAGTGGTGCTTCATAAAACTTTTTTATAAAGCTCTACCAACATCTGTTACTTCAGCACTATCAACGTTTTTAATTTTAGCAATTGTTTCAGCTATAGGATCAAGTCCACCTGCATCATCTGGAACAACTATTGTAACATTTAATCCTTTTAAGCCAAATGCAACAGGTTTTATCTCGATATTTCCAATTCTAGCTGGTGATTTAATTACTGCTTTAATGTCATTTATCATTTTTTCTATCTGACTATCTTTTAAAACTTCATTAGGCATTACACGAATTAATCCAATTACTTCCCCCATGATTTATATCCTCCTAAGGTCCAGTAAATCCACATTTCGAACAGATATACTTTATGCTTTGCTCTCTGCAACTTGAGCATCTACCAATTATTTCTTCGCACATCGGACATGGAAATGTTGTAGATCCTCGTTCAAGTAATCCTTTTCCGCATGAAATGCATTTTTCTGCTTTTTTCATAGGAAGTGCTGAATATCAATCATATATTTAACTGTGACGGATGATTATGATGATTATAGTTTGAATTTATTATTTTATAATCAATAATAAAATTAATTTTTTTTCAAAATTATATTTAAACCAAATATCCTTTCTTTTTACTATTTTTTAATCATGTCAATTGAAAATGATGCAACTGATTTAAATATTCTATACTGGAAAATTGCACCTGCAATAAGATTCATATGATAAGTTATGAACCTATATAATATAATGAATACTCCAATGAGACTTGCCTGACCAGTACCAATCAAAACCCCGTAAAGACCAAAAATACCAATTTCTGCAACACCCGCACTACCTGGTGTAGTAGGCATCATGATTATAACAAGTAATAAGATCTGAGCTGCATATGAATCAATAAAAAATGGTTCTAAACCGAGGCCTAATAAAATCATAGAAGGTATCATAAAACCAGTTGACCAAAATAAAATTGTAACTATTCCTGCTTCAACAAGCGCACTTTTTTCCTCTTTAAAGCAAGTAAAACCATTATGAAATTCGTCTACTTCATCACTTATTTTTTTAATAATTTTCATTTCACTTTCTCTTATTTTAGAAAATCTACTTAATTTTTTACTGATAAATATCAAAAAAGTCTTTACTTTTTCGGGTCTAAATATCGCATATAAAAATAATATTAAAAGTATGGTAAAAACAATGACACCTATCCCCAATCCTGCATTTAAAAACTGAATACTAGGTTTATCCTTAAAAATATAAACAGCTATTGGGACTACGGCTAAAATAAATATTGCATCAAGTAATCTTTCCCCAAGAACCGTTGCAGTTGAGCAACCAATGCTCATACCATTCTTTTTCAAAAGATGAATTCGCACTGGTTCTCCGCCAGCCATAGATGGAGTGATACAGGCAAGAAAAAGATTTGCTATAACAATTTTTATAGATTCCAATAACCCAATTTTTACTTTTTTATCTATTGCTCTGCTCAATATCTTTAATCTAACGCCCCATAAAATCCAGTAAAGAATATTTAATAAAACTGCTATTAAAAAAAACTCATATTTTATCTTGGTAGTTGTTAGTTTATTTAGAGTTTCGGGATTTAACGTAAAATATAATATTAAAATAATAATTGTTAGGCTTAATGTCAAACTAATTAGTATAGGAATTTTTATTGTCTTTTGTTTTTTCTTAACCACATTGATGTTATTTTAAGAACAATATATTTCACTTATGGTAATTTTAAATTAATAAAAGAAAAAACTTATCTTTTAGAAATTATTGTCCAACAGAGATATGGGATTCTTATGAAAAAACTTCCAATGCAAAAATATCTAAAAACTTTAGGTTATGCATTTTCAAATAAATTGGCTGGAGAATGTATATATCCATTTTATGCATCATATAAAGTAACACATAAATGTAGTTTAAAATGCGAATTTTGCAATGTATGGATGGAAAATACCCCTGATTTAAAAAAAGAGGATGTGTTCAAAGTTATTGATAATATAGCAAACTCAAGCATTGTAGTTCTGAGTATTGAGGGAGGAGACCCATTAGTTAGAAAAGATTTAGGTGATATACTTGAGTATGCTTATCAAAAACCATTCACGCTTTTTTTTACAACAAATGGGCATCTTTTAGATAAAAGACCTATGGATGAATATGGTAAATTTATAGATTTTCTACACATAAGTATTGATGAAGGACATGATAATCTTGAATTTTTTGACAGACTTGAAGAATTCCAAAGCTATGGACCAGAGATATGTATTCAGATAGTAGTTACAAAAGATACAATGCATTCCCTTGAGGAAAAGGTTAAAGAAATACATAAGGTAAACGCAAGAACAGTGGTAATGCCTGCTTGCCATTTAGATGGAACAGATGATTATTATCCTGATCCAGCAAAATTTAAGGAAGAAATAATAAAACTTAAGAAAATATATAAAAACACAATTACAACACCTATTGGATTTCTTGATAATATAAATAAACCACAGGGATGTTCGACATCATCAATAATAATTGATTCAGATGGTGGATTATTTTATCCTTGTAGAACGGTTGGAAAAAGAATTTTTAATTTTACCCAAGGTTCTTTCATGGATTTTCTAAAAACAGAAAAGGCAAAACAAGCAAGGGAAGATATGAAAAAATGTCCAAGAAGTTGTGGATGGTATCAATATTTTGCTACTGATGTTTTTTCATCACCCTCAACAATCATGTCTTCATTAAGTCCTTATCTTTTTAAATAACAAATTATTTTTAGAATTACTTTTTTCGGTGATTACTTCTCTGTATAAATCCTGAGTTTTTTTGGAGATAATTTCCCAACTATGATGCTTCTCGACATATTTTCTTGCATCTTTTCCAATCTTTTTTGCTTTTTTTTCATTATTCAGAATATCAATACATATCTCAGCAATTTCTTCCTCAGTATACCTTTTTAAAAGAATTCCCCGTTCATCACCTAAAATTTTTTTAGCATTACCAACATCGGAAGATATTACAGGTAACTCACAGGCCATTGCTTCCATTAGTGTAAAACTAGCATTTTCACCTCTTGATGGAAATACTACAACATCTGCAACTCTTAGATAGTTTATAAGATCTTCATCTGAAACAAAACCAGTCATTATGATGTCTTTGTCATCTGAGCTCATCTTTTTTAATTTATCAAAATCATTTCCTGTTCCGACTATTACCAGTTTAACTTTTTCTAACTTTTCTTTAATAGATTTAAAGCTTCTAATCAAAAGATCTACATTTTTTTGATAATGTAATCTACCAAAATAAAGTAATACTCTTTGATTTTTGAATTTATTTTCAAACTTGGATTTCCCTGGAGAAAACTTCTTTGTATCAACACCATTTGGTATATATACAAGTTTCTCTGGTTCTACTCCCCATTCCTTAAATACAGGAATATAATCATCATTTACACATATAATACGATCAACATTTTTTCCAATATAACTGGTCATTCTTTTTATAAAACTGTTATAAATAGATGCAGCGCTATCATTTAATTTAACATCTAAAAGATAATGAGTTGTCATAATAAGCGGGAATTTCTTTTTTTTAAGCAGTCCGTATAAAAAAGTGAAAAGTGGACTGTGAAAATGAACAATATCAACCTTACGTTCTTTTAGTAAATCTTCGACAACATGATATGATCCTGGTGGATTGACAAAAAAAATCTCCCATATTGATTTTAATAGAGGTATATGATAATATAGATATCCATCTTCTTTTTGATATCCTGTTTTTTTTGTATTACCTGTTATAATAACTATATCTTCCTTTAGCCCTTTAACAAGTTCTACTACATGGGTGTATGCCCCACCTTCTTTATATGTTGTGATTTCTGCTATGTTCATATTTATTGTGATATATTATATTTTATTGATGGTAAATAGATTTCTTCGATGTACGTCCAATTTACTCTATAAACTTCAGCCCAATGTAATGGTTCTAGGGTAATTGGATCAATATCTATGGTTTCGTTTCTATATACAATTTCAAATGGTTCATTTTTGAACTTATCATAAGCAGCTGTCCATGTTTCATTTGTCATATATTTAATTTCTCCAAAATGAACATGAACAACATCATTTTTCATAATATCATCAATTATTATATGAGTAATTCTACTATGATTTTTACCAATTCCTATTAATTCAAAAATAAACTCATCTAACTTTTCTGATTCCCAAATCTCTATTGTTTCATCCTTTGTAGTATTGAATCCTTCTGCTTCTGCCATTCTTGCTAAACGGTGATCAGATGCAATCATACTATTGTTTTTATCAAGATTTTCAGACATCCATTCAATGGTATATATTGCTTCGGCAGTAATTCTTTCATCAGAGGCATTTAATGCTTTGTGAACAACATATGTTGTTGAAGCAAGTGATAAAATTAAAATTAGGATAATGCAAATTTGAATAAACCGATTTTTTTGTGGAATTTTTATTTTTCCAGTTGTATAAGTTACAATAACATCTTTTTTACTTTTAAGTTGTTTAAAAAATCCTTTATATAAGGGATCTGAAAAAATTCCACCTATCCCATAAACTATTAAAATTGCAAGTGGTGCCATTATATATTCCAGATGCCTATGTGGAAATATTATAATATTATTAGTTATTAACATGAGAAAGAAAGAAACTACTAGTGCAATTAGCCATCCGCGAATAAAAATTCCATTTTTTATATACCAGATATATCTATTTCCAGCAACTCCAAATGCTATCGCTACCATTAATGGTAATGCATATATAATTGATACATATGTAAATGCAAAACCCACCCAGGGCATTTCTAAATTTGTAAATAATAACATTCCACCCAATATTACTATTAAAACAATAAGAAAAAGAAAAATACGTGATCTTCTAGATGGCCACTTTTTTTTAATAAAAGGATAAAAAAGCAAAAATAATCTTATCAAATTCGATTTTTCATTTTTATAATGATTTGAAATATAACTATTTAATCTCCTAATATACTTTATAACAAATAAAAAAATAAATATAAGAAATAAGTAAAAAATAATAATTATAAATATTGATTCAAAACGAATTCCACCAACTGAAAACCCTGAAATAAAATTTTCATAAACAGGTTTTGCAATAAAAGCCCAGTAAGAAAAAATAAATATACTTGTGATAAGAATATATATGATATCCTTCTTAAATGTGGTTGTATTTTCATTAGAACAAACATTTTCAACAAATACAATTCCTATTAGTGAAATCAAATAAAAATATGTTGAAAGATGATGAGACATTACAAGAAGTATTGTTGAAACCAACAGCGGAAAAAAATATTTGACATTCTTTCTATATTTTAGGAATATATACAATGAAAGCATCATAAAAAAATGTCCCATTGTAAGTGGTGATGCATGACTTGTTTGATAAACATGAAAGGGCATAAAAGCAAAAAATAAAGTGCAAAGTAAAGCAATTTTTTTATTTTCAATCAGTTGATTTGTAAAAAAGTAAAAAACTAGTACTGCAAGTCCACCAAAAATTGGAGTAAGTTTAGGCATCAAAGTAAGAATTTCTATACCTGTAATCCAACTAAAGAATGCATTTACTGAAAAAAGTACTGGAAAATAATTATATGAACTCCCCCAGCCTATATATGGAGGAAAAATTACTCCACTTTGAGCAACAGATTTTGTAATACCATAATAAATACCAAAATCACAGCCCCATGCAACATTAAGCCAGGCAGGAATAGATCTAATTATTATTGCACATCCTGTGATTAGTATTAACCAGAAAACCCAATTTTTTAACAATGCTTTGAATTTTGAATAATTTATGCTTTTCATCCTCCACTAAAAGCAGAACAGTATCAATATTTCATATAATAAAATAGTTCTAAATAAATGGACTTTTATCAACTGAAGTTACTATATGTAAAATATTCTCAACAGTTTTATCAACATTGCATTCTCTTTTTACTCCAGTAGTTTTTTTAGCAATTTCGATATCATTTTTTATATCGATTTTATCTTGATTTATAGAATAAAATGTGTTTTTCTTATTATGATACTTAGATAGATATTCTTGTTCCACCTGACCTGGTGTTGGTATCATAAGAGCTTTTGTTCCTATAACTGCTAAATCAAGTATTGTAGAATATCCGCTGCGTGAAATAACAAGTTTGGTACGATTTAAAAATTCTTGCCGTTTATCCTTTGGTAGAAATGAATATGTTTCAATACCTTTTCTATTAAGTTTATCTATACTTTCTGTTTTACCTAAAGTAATAATAGTTTTACCATTAAGATCTTTTACATGAGGTAAAAGTTTTTCTTCAAGCATTGTTCTTTGCGGTTCAGGACCTGATATAGATATCAAGTAATCAATATCTTTTTTCAACTTCTTTTTTTTAAAATCTGATAATACACCAACATAATGGAGTTTATTTTCATCTATCCTATTTAGATTATGTGATAAATCACCTGATAAATTATCTTCTTGATAATCTGGAACAATAATTCCAGCAAACCTTTTGAAGAAAAAAAGATTAAAAATTTCACTACCTCGTTCAAAAATACCTATTCTTAAGGGATTCATAATTCTCATTTGATGGGAAATAAAAAATGATGGTATTTTTCTGGAATACATGTCATATCGAGCATCAGATATTATTAGATCACATTTTTTATTTTCAAGTAATTTTTTCAATCTTTGAAGACCAGATTCCATTTTAGCAATAAATGAGGGCCAATAAACAACACTTTTTGCCATGAATTGTCGTGAGTTTTTTGATAAAAGCATTGGATAGTCAGGTATATCGTAATAATCAATGTTATTGCCTAGTTCTTTTTTTAATAAATCCAGACTTCTTCCATTAGAAATAATTGTTACTTCATTATCTTCTTTTATTAACTTTCTAATAACTGGTAATGATCTTGTTGCATGTCCTAATCCCCAGGAGCATACTGAATAAAATACCTTCATCTTTGAAGCTATATTGTCTAACTGATTAAATATCTATCTAGCTAGATGTCATCTTTTTATATGAAATTTGTTATTACCAACTATCTGAATTATATGAAATTTAATGAAAAACTACATAGAATTGTAAAGAAAAATAATAGTATTCTTTGTGTTGGCTTAGATATAGATAAAGATAAGATGCCAAAATTTTTATTTAAAAAAAGTAAAGATCCCTTTTTTGAATTCAATAAATTAATTATTGATGCAACTCATGATCTTGTTTGTGCATATAAATTGAATATGGCTTTTTATGAAGTTATTGGCAAAAAAGGTTTTGAATTAATTGAAAAAACTATAAAATATATTCCAAAGGATATTGTGGTTATTCTTGATGGAAAGCGAAATGATATAAGTAATACCGCAGGTAAATATGCTAAAAGTTTATTTGAAATATTAAATGCTGATGCGGTCACAGTAAATCCTTATCTTGGAATAGATGGTATTAAACCATTTTTAGATTACAAGAGTAAATGTAGCTTTATATTATGTAGAACATCAAATCTATCAGCAGGTGATTTCCAGGATATAAAATCAAATAATATTCCACTTTACCAAAATGTAGCAAAAAAAATCAGAGAATGGAATTCTTATGGAAATTGTGGGGCAGTTGTTGGAGCAACATATCCTGATGAATTAAAGATGATTCGTAATATTTTAGGTGAGGATATCCCAATTTTAATTCCTGGTGTTGGAAAACAAGGCGGGGATATTGAAAAAACTGTAAATTATGGAACAAATAATAAAGCTGAGATGGCGATTATCAATTCATCTCGTGGAATAATTTTTGCTGGAAAAGATGAGAATTTTGCTGAAGAATCCAAAAAAGCAGTAATTCATAATAACGATATTATAAATTCAATAAGAAGAAAAAAATAAACTATCTTTTTATTTGCAAATGTTTTTCTGCCAAAATATTAATATATTCTAATTATTTATTTATATTGACCTTGATTCGAAGATCTCCATGATAAAGTGATTGGAGAAGCAAGATCAAGGTTACAAATTGATATCAATTAAGGGTCCCTCTTTGATCAATCAGACGTAAGGTCAAGAAATGATTTGAGGACAACCATGATATCAAATAATTGTCGCGAAATTGTTTTCAGAGTTGTTCCACTGCTGCTTATTGGTGCGGCTCTGCAACTACACCCAACATATATCTTTAGTGTTGGGTGACAGCGACATATCTTATAATTTACCTAATAAACTTGATTAATAACAAACAAAAAGATTTATATTCATGTGTAACCTTTATATATTGAATTAGTATTCCTACTAATTCTTGGCTTTATGACCTAGACCATTCCGGTCGACTCATGAGTTTGCATTTTCGCATTTGCTGTGAATGAGTCAATTCTGTTCTGGGTCACATATAATGGATGTGGAGGTTCAAGAAATGCAGGATATGGCCTTAGAGGTCTCTTGCGCTCTCTTGAATCTGACGATTGACATGTGTTGGTGAATTTTGATTCACCCGCCAATAACAATAATAGTGTGTTTGATTCCGGTTGATCCTGCCGGAGGTCACTGCTATTGGGATTCGACTAAGCCATGCGAGTCGAGAGGGTTCGGCCCTCGGCTGACGGCTCAGTAACACGT
>Ga0209536_100001328_pt1 | contig 41176 bp, 33 predicted proteins | sample DeeMarSeWOR28_12_FD_187461 | JGI IMG/M metagenome (GOLD analysis project Ga0209536, IMG submission 187461) | Marine sediment microbial communities from White Oak River estuary, North Carolina - WOR-2-8_12 (SPAdes) (version 2) | ecosystem: Environmental > Aquatic > Marine > Intertidal zone >...
CTATCCATACAATCTCCACATTGATCTGGGCGATCGGCTAAAAAGCGCTCTTCCCAGCTGTCGATACCCCTTACCAGTGCTTTGAATATCTTGGGCATAATCTCCTGGAATTGTTCCAAGGCTTTTGTAAATTTTTCTCTGTTCAAAATAAGGCAGGTTGTATCCTCAGCTGCTTTCAGCGAAAACACGCGGCGCATTTCTCCCAAAAGCGTCAGGCCTCCCAGAAACTCCCCCCGGTTGCAATCTCGTATTATTTTTGTCCTTCCGTTATCTTCGCGCTCTAACACGGCTTTTCCTTCAATAATATAAAATGCTTGGCCGTCATCTTCATTCTGGCGAAAGAGATACTCGCCGAGTTTATATTTTTCCCTGGTGCAAAGATAGGAAAAAACCTTAAGGGCTTCAAGAGGAATCCCCGAAAAAAAATAGGTTTGTCTCAAAAATTCTAGATTCTGTTCTAATTCGCTTGCCGGATTCGAATCATTTTTTCCCGATAAGTTCATATAACATTCCTTTCCGGGCGATAAGCTCATCGTAGGTGCCCATTTCGAGAATTTTGCCGGCTTTCATGACGGCGACCTTGTCATAGTTTTTGATAGTATCCAGGCGATGGACGACGGAAATCACCGTACTTTTTTGCTTCCAGCGCGTTTCGAGCAGATTCTGTATGCGGGCTTGGGATTTGTTATCCAGCGCGGATGTGGCTTCATCCATTATCAGGATCTTAGGAATTTTAAGAAACACGCGGGCGATGGCCAGCTTTTGTCGTTGTCCCCCGGATAATTTATCACCTTTGGTGCCAACCTGATAGTGCATTCCGATTTCAATAATGCGTTCCAGCAAGTCTTCTTCGATCAACAGTTGAATAATACTTTGGTCGATTTGCTCCTGGGCTTGCGGGTTGGCTGTTTTGGTTTTTCCGAAAAAGATATTATTCAGAATCGTTTGGGAGTAAATGTATTCGGACATTTGGTAGGCCGGAATCGCCTCGGGGTCATCTTTGGAAATCTTTTCTCGGAATAACGCCCGCCCTTCAAGAATGAGTGTCTCCAGAATCCGGGGCAGAGAAACCATTTTATGAACTCCGGGGGTAAATCGCAGGGCTAACACCAGAAGTTTTTGGCGATCGGTTTCAGCAAGTTCATGCAGTTTCTTTTTCCTTAATTGTTCCACCAGTAGCTTGTACTGATCCAGCTCCTCTGCAGTGATGGGACTTTGTTCAAAAAACACGGCATCCGGTGGCAGATTGCCCAGGATATCCACGGTTTGCTTGGCCATCTCTGCGCCCATACTCAGCAGCGGTCTGTTCAAGTCTGCCTGCTTTAAGAACTCAAGAAAGTATTTATTTTTAGAAAGATTCGCATTCGCAAACTCATTTTTTTCCGGCGTGCCAAAAATTAAATTTTCAGCCACGCTGGAATAGTAAAGATATTTATTTTCGTCGAAAAATTCAACGTAGTCGGCTAATTCTTCCCCGAAATCACGCTGAAAGTTTTTGCGCACCCGCACCAGTACATCCACCAGTTCTTTATCCTGGTCGTGGGTTAGAATTGCATTGAGCCCAAACCGCAAAACATCGGCAAAAATTCCGGTCTGCTGGAGCACGGCAATGATATCATCTAATGTGGGCAGGCCATTTTCTTTTTCTCGGCCGTTTTCGTTGGTTATTGCCGCACACGAATAGAGAATGTTCTCCTCAATGGTTCCGTCGAAAATAAAGGGGCTTTGGGCCACAAATCCAATATTGTTCACCATGTCCTTTTTGGTCAGACCGGATACTTCTTTATCGCCGATCAATACACTTCCGCCGGTATACTTATAAAGCTGGCCGATGCAAAGCGCCAAGGTGCTTTTGCCGCTGCCGGAAAAGCCGACCAAGGCCAGATGTTCTCCGGGTTTTAGAGACATATTTATGCCGTCAAGCAAGTGAATACCGCTTTCGGTCACAAAAGACAAATCTCTTACCTCGATGCTGCCGTCCAAATCCAGTGGTTCGCGATCTTTCGGTTCTAATTCGTGCTCAGGTTCCAGGTCGAAATATTCCATGGTGCGGCTGTAATTGACGCGACCATCGCTGTAAACCTGATAGAATTCAATCAGTTCTTTCCAGGGATCAAAGAGTTTTTCCTGGGCGGAAAGGAAGGCCACCAAAGCGCCCAATTCCAATTGACCTTTGATGGTTAACCAACCGCCCAAAATGAATACCAGAAAGGGGCCCAGGCTGGTGAAAAAGCCATTGGCGCTTTTGACGCCGAAGCGGTACAAGCTCCAGACGATTCTGATTTTCAACAACTTATCCACCAAAGAATCACATTTTCGATTTTCAATATGATAGGCGCCATTGCCCTGAATCTCGTGAATACCGGAGATGGCCTCAGCAATTCGTGATGAATATTGTCTGGCAGCGTCCACGCGTTTTTTATTGGCCCGGTTTACGCCTTTTTGCAACAGCGGAACCAGAAAAACTACAATCGGATAAATGCTCAGCGAAACAAGCGCCAAAAGCCAGTTTAGCCAAAAGAGGTAAACGGCAAAGGCCAGCAACGTTAACACATTGGTTACCGGTGCTGCAACCGCCATACCCACAAAATTTCCGGGCAGCGTCAGCTCGGAGCCAAGGGCATTGACCACCATGCCAGGTTGGGTTTTCCGAAAAAAGTTTAACGGTAGGGTCAGAATATGGTGGTACAGATCCTTGCGCATGCGAGCCGTGGTTCGCTGAGTGATAAGGGTTTGAATGATATTGGTTAGATATTTAAGTGCGCTGAAGAAAACCACCGCCGCCAGGAATATACCACAGTACATCAGCAACAGATCGATACTTCTTAGTTTGATGGCCTCGTTCACAATCCGCTTTTGCATTTCCAGCGGCAACACCCTGGCAAAAACCATCACAACAATAATCAATAACAGCAACACCTGGAGTTTGACGTTGCCAGGGAATATCCAGGAATAAAGCGATCGTTTGACCACCGGGGTTTCAGCTTTTGGCATAACAAGTTCCTCCAGCCCGTGTGAATAAGGCAAAAAATTAATAATAAAAACGGTTGTATATTATTATTAGTCCGTTATTATTACTATCTATAGCAACCCTTTGACAAGGATTAATTTGTTGGACGCTTATCCAACACCGTGATCTGTTAGCCATTGTTATCGTTACAATTTTATCATTTCAATTTTACAATCACCAAGGTAATATCATCTTCCTGGGGTGTGTCACCTTGGAACCTGCGAAGGGTATGAATAATGGCGTTTTGGATGGTTTCTGCCGATTCAGCGGAATTTTTGTGAATAATTTCGTGCAAGCGGTTTAATCCAAACATTTCACCGTTTTCATTGCGGGATTCGTGGACACCATCGGTACCAATAACGATGATGCTGTCTGACTCCCAGACCTGGAGCGCATATTCTTGATAGGTATAATCCTCAACAACTCCCAATGTCACGCCTTCGCCGGATAGTTCCTGAAGTTTGTCGCTTCCGGGCCTGACGACGATTGCCGGCTCATGACCTGCACGAACCCAGCGCAAGGACTTTGCCGATGGGTCGATTTCTAAAAAGAACATACTCATAAACCGGCTAGTCTCAGAACTGTCGCGCGCCACATAATAATTAACTTCGCTAAGCAGCTTGGACGGGCTCTGATAGCTTCGTATGCCAAAATGAAGAAAGGCACGGACAGTGGCCATGTGCATGGCTGCCCCGACACCATGTCCGGAAGCATCGGCCACGACGACGCCCAATTTGTCATGCGGCAATGTAAAGAAATCATAATAATCCCCACCGGTCTCATCGCAATAGATACTTGTTCCTGCAATATCGAGCCCGGGTATATCGGGAACACGTTGAGGTAGAAGATTCTGTTGGACTTCTTCGGCAAGCTTAAGTGCAGTGATAAGCTCACTTCGGTGTCTGAGGCCATCGATCATGCTGTTGGTGTACCCGGCAATGACGCCGAACTCATCTTTCGTAGCTACCGGCACCTTTTTGGAGAGGTCACCCTGACTCACTCGTTCAAGAATAATGGTTTCGTTTTCAAAAAGAAGTTTTAAGTTGCGTGAGTAGGAAACAATGAGGTTAACCACCAAAGCCAGAAGAACGACCAATATAAAAAAGATCTCATATGCTACGGATAGTTGCGCCTGGTAAAGTGCGGATTCACTTTGCTCGATCCCGGCTAACCAAACAATATCTCGCGAAAAGACCAACGTAATTACGATGGAGACAAATACAGTCGTAGTCAGTGCAACGAGCGAAAACTTTTTGGTCATGGAATAAAGACGCGCAGGAGGCGGCAGTACATGGTTGCGAGCAATTGCTTTATTGATGACGATGCGTTCCCGGGCCAGCGCGGTGTCCAACGATAGAAAGAACCCGGCGACGCCGCATCCGATCATTAGCGAAATACCGCTGCCGATGGGAAATCCGAAAGAGATTCTATTGTAGGCGTTTGCCAATACACCGGCGATCAGGCAAAGGGATAGATCCAAAAACAGCTGACGCTTGGGTTGGGAGGTCTCGACTGCCGCAATGACAATCAGACGCTCAAGGGGTTTTCGCATAGCCAAAACGACGAGAAACGTAATAAAAAGTATTACCCCCAGCTTCACGGGGGGTAAGCTCGCCATAAACGGTCAGACCTGTCCGCCGTATATCGTTAATGCGACAATCGCAAATAAATAATGAAATAGAATGCGCATACGGGCTGCTTTTTATAAATCCATGTTTACTTTATAGATCATAAGTCAAAATCTTAGAAATAATATTTTGTTAAAATAATCACGTTTTGTGTGTCAAGCAATGCCTGAAAATGATCATTTTATTTTGACAAAACCGCAACCATAAGATTATATATTATAATTTATGCAAATAGTGTAATTAGGAAAATCATGAGGCTTATCAATCGTGAAAATTATTTGCTGTGTTTTTATATTCCAGTAGAACCGATTACTGCTTCTGAAAAAGCAGGGCTAAGGATATTGGGGATATAATGGAATTTTTCTTATGCGTTGTCGGCATGGTAATGATCATTGAGGGGCTGCCGTATTTTATTTTTCCTGCGAAGATGAAAGTTTGGATTCAAAAAATTCTGGTTACGCCTGAAGGCGCCTTAAGAAGGTTAGGATTTGTGCTTATGGCTGTTGGACTACTATTGGTATATTTTGGCAGGCGGTGATACGCATGTTTTCATTAAACGAATACACCTACAATCTACCATCAGAGCTCATTGCCCAACAGCCGGTGATGCATCGGGACCGATCAAAACTTCTGGTTCTGAACCGTCGAAGCGGTATTTTTTCGCATTTGGTCTTTCGTGATATCGATCATCTGTTAACCCGTGATGATGTTTTGGTGATTAACAATTCTGCCGTCATACCGGGGCGCTTGTATGGAAGAAAAGATACCGGCGGAAAAGTAGAGGTTCTTGTTGCTGATTTTGCCGGTGGATGTAAAAAAGATTCTGAGGCAGACAATTTCATTTGCGAATGTCTGATTAAAGCCGCCAAACGGCCAAAACCCGGCACATGTTTTTATTTTGACCAGGGAGTAAAGGCCGAGGTTATTGAAAGCCGCAACGGCACCCATACCCTAAAATTTTATCCAGGCGATGATTTTGAAGATACGCTCTACCGGATCGGTGAGGTTCCCTTGCCGCCATACATCAAACGAAATAAAAAAGCAACTCCCTGCGATGACCGCACAGCCTACCAAACGGTATATGCGTCCGAGAAGGGAGCCATCGCTGCGCCGACCGCAGGTCTTCATTTTACCAAAGCGTTGCTGGACAAACTAGTCGCGAAAGGAGTTGACATCGTCCCGATTACGCTTTACGTCGGTTACGGGAGCTTTTCTCCGGTAAGGGTATCTGATATCCGCAGGCATAAAATGCCTTCTGAGCGGTTTTTCATCTCACAGGCATCTGCCGACACAATCAACACCGCCCGGGCAGCGGGAAAACGCATTGTGGCTGTAGGAACCACCTGTGTGCGCACCCTTGAATATGCTTCCAATGCTAACGGAGAACTTGCCCCGGGCAGCGGCAGCTGTGATCTATTTATCTATCCTGGATATCGATTCAGGGTTGTTGATGCGATGATTACCAATTTTCATTTGCCAAAATCGACCCTGTTAATGCTTGTTTCGGCATTTGCCGGTCGCGAAAAGATACTGAGTGCCTATATGGAGGCTATAAAAAGAAAGTACCGATTTTATAGTTATGGTGATGCGATGTTTATTGCATAATGGTTGTTGTCCGTTGTCAGTTGTCGGTTGCAGGTTGTGAAAAATATAATTCCAAAGGACGACGAACCAAGGACCAAATTATGTTCAATTTTAAAGTCATAGCCGAATCCACCACCTCTCGTGCCCGTGCGGGTATAATTCACACGGATCATGGGACTGTAGAGACACCGGTGTTTATGCCGGTGGGGACTCAAGGCTCGGTGAAATCACTGACACCCGAAGAGCTTTCAGACGTAGGTGCTCAGATTATTTTAAGCAATACCTATCATTTGTATCTCAGGCCGGGTTGTGATGTGATCAGTCGCTTTTGCGGTCTTCACCGCTTTATGAACTGGGAAAGACCCATTTTAACTGACAGCGGCGGATTTCAGGTTTTTTCATTGGCCAAATTTGCAAAAGTTTCCGATGAAGGCGTTGAGTTTCAGTCGCATATTGATGGATCGCGCCATCTGCTGACCCCTGAAAAAGCGATCGATATTCAAACCTGTCTCAATGCCGATATCATCATGTGCCTGGATGAATGCATCCGATATCCGGCCGAACGGGAAGAAACGCAAGATGCGTTGGAAATCACCACGCAGTGGGCCAAAAGGTGCAAACACGCTTGGCAGCGCGATGCAAATGGTCACAATGCGCTTTTTGGGATCGTACAGGGAGGGATGTTCAAAGACCTACGAGAAATGTCAGCGGATGCTTTGGTGACAATCGACTTCAGCGGTTATGCCATCGGTGGATTAAGCGTTGGAGAGCCTGTTGAGGTTATGCTCGATATAGCGCAGTTTACACTTCCGAAATTACCCGACCTGAAACCGAAATATGTGATGGGTGTGGGTACGCCGCAGGATCTCATCGAACTTGTTGCGCAAGGTGCCGATATGTTTGATTGCGTCTTGCCTACGCGCAATGCAAGAAATGGTCAGATGTTTACTTCCAACGGCACAATGAATATATGTAATTCACGCTTTAAACAGGACACAAACCCGGTTGAACCGGGCTGCAGCTGTTATACATGCCGGAATTATTCCAGGGCCTATCTTCGACACCTTTATATGGCTAAAGAGCTTCTCGTGTATCGCTTACACACCATCCACAATATTCATTTTTTTACTAGCTTTATGAAGCAAATCAGATCGGCAATAGTAACCGATTCTTTTGATGCCTTTAAAAAGGATTTTAATGCAAAGCAAAAACATGATTTTGTAAAATAACGATTTTAAGAATCTAAAGACCAGCAAAGGAGATAATATCATGAAAGAAAAAGTTCAAGAAGCCTTAAACAAAATCAGACCGATGCTTCAGGCCGATGGCGGCGATGTAGAGCTTGTTGACGTGCAGGATGGAATTGTAACCGTCCGGCTCCAAGGGGCCTGCGGCGGTTGCCCCATGTCACAGATGACGCTTAAAAATGGGATTGAGAAGATTTTAAAACAGGAAGTTCCCGAGGTTGTATCAGTCGAGTCTGCAACTTAAAGGAAGCCTAAAACATGGCGTTTATGGCCCAGGCAAGGCGGTCTTTAAGCGTTGCATTGCATTGCGCTGCATACTATTGCCCTTCCAGACTAGTTTTTCTTCCAACGACACCCTAATTAAGGTTGAAAAAATCTTATTTAGTAAGGGAGGTTAAATGAAGGTTCTAAAAATTGATCATCTCGGAATTGCTGTTAAAAGTATTGGTGAGGGAAAAAATTTCTGGACAGATGTACTCGGTTTAGAATTTGAAGGATCTGAAACCGTCGAAGAACAGAAAGTAACCACCGCCTTTTTGCCTGTTGGCGAAAGTGAAGTGGAGCTTCTGGAATCAACGGCTCCGGATGGACCTATAGCGAAATATTTGGAGAAGAAAGGAGAGGGGATCCAACATGTTGCTTTCCGGGTGGAAGACCTTGAAGCTGCTTTAGAAGAGCTGAAGCAGAAAGGAATCCGGCTCATCGATGAAAAACCCAGAGTCGGTGCCGGTGGTGCCAAGATTGCATTTTTACATCCCAAATTTACCAATGGGGTATTAGTTGAATTGTGTGAACGCTAAGCTGCGGAACAGAGGACAGAGATTTTTGATTTGGCAATTCGGAATGTGGAATGCGGAATAAAGTCAGCAAACAGAAAACAGAGGACAGAGGACAGAAGGAAGAAGTCAGAAAACAGAATTATGTATGCAGTGCTAAATTGCGGCATTGCGAATAGATTTAATTCATTAGGCCAACTATAGTGCACAGAGTACAAGTTTAAATGAAGGAGTGTGCCATGTCTGAACATCCTGATAAAAAGAAATGGGAGGAGGTTGCAACAAAGGAACTCAGGGGCAAACCCCTTGAATCGCTTAATTGGATGACTCCTGAGGGTATCCCTGTAAAACCCCTATACACGGCTGAAGATCTTGAAGGGATGGAACATTTAAATTCTCTGCCCGGGTTCCCGCCCTATGTGCGTGGTCCCAAAGCTACCATGTATGCCGGAAGGCCCTGGACCATCCGTCAATATGCCGGGTTTTCAACAGCCAAAGCATCGAATGCGTTCTACCGTCGCTGTCTGGCTGCAGGTCAAAAGGGCCTTTCGGTGGCCTTTGATCTTGCGACACACCGGGGGTTTGACTCGGATCATGCCAGAGTTGTAGGGGATATCGGAAAGGCCGGTGTCGCCGTGGATTCCGTCGAAGATATGAAAATACTGTTCGATCAGATTCCACTGGAACAAATGTCGGTGTCGATGACCATGAATGGTGCGGTGCTTCCTGTTATGGCCGGCTATATTGTGGCTGCCGAGGAGCAGGGGGTCAGCCAGGGTAAATTGACCGGAACCATTCAAAACGACATTTTAAAAGAATATCTCACCCGCAATACCTATATCTATCCACCGGAACCTTCCATGCGAATCGTCTCCGATATTATCGGTTATTGTTCCAAACATATGCCCAAATACAACACCATTAGTATCAGCGGCTACCACATGATGGAAGCCGGTGCCAGCTCGGTGTTGCAGACGGCCTTTACGCTGGCGGACGGCGTAGAATATGTAAAAGCGGCACTAAATGCCGGACTGGATATTGATGCGTTTGCACCGCGGCTTTCCTTCTTTTTTGGTATCGGAATGAATTTTTTCATGGACATTGCCATGTTAAGGGCCGCCCGTTTTCTGTGGTATAAACTCATCAGCCGGTTTAATCCCAAGAATCCACGCTCAACCATGTTACGAACTCACTGCCAGACATCGGGCTGGAGTTTGACAGCTCAGGACCCTTACAACAATATTGTTCGAACCACCCTTGAATGCATGTCTGCTGCCTTAGGCGGTACGCAGTCGTTGCATACCAACTCCTTTGATGAGGCCGTGGGTCTTCCCACCGATTTATCCGCCAGGGTGGCTCGCAATACGCAACTGATCGTTCAGGAAGAATCCCAGATCTGCCATGTCGTGGATCCCCTGGCTGGTTCTTACTATGTCGAGTACCTCACCGATGCCATCAGCCGTGAGGCAAACAAAATTATCAATGAAGTTGAAGAGATGGGCGGAATGGCCAAAGCCATTGAAACCGGGATGCCGAAACTACGCATCGAGGAGGCGGCTGCCCGCAGACAGGCGCGTATCGATCAGGGTAAAGATGTGATTGTGGGGGTGAATAAATATCAGATCGAAGAAGATGTCGATTTGGAGATCCTCGAGGTGCCGGCCAGTGTGCGCGACGAGCAGATTGCTCGGCTGAAGGAGATTAAAGCCCAACGTGACAACCCGGCCGTAAAAAAAGCACTGGAAGCCATAACAAACGCCGCCGCTTCGGACGGCAATTTACTGGAGCTTTGCATCCCCGCGGTTCGAGCCAGGGCAACCGTGGGCGAAATATCAGATGCGATGGAAAAGGTCTTTGGGCGTTATGTGGCCACTACCCAATGCATATCCGGCGTATATGCATCGGAGTATGGCGACAGTGATATCATTAAAGCGATACGCAAGCGCACCGATGAGTTTCTAGAAATAGAAGGTCGACGCCCCAGGATACTGGTAACCAAAATGGGCCAGGATGGTCATGACCGCGGTATCAAAGTCATTGCAAGCGGATTTGCGGATCTCGGCTTTGATGTGGATATCAGTCCCATGTTTCAAACACCCGAGGAGGCGGCCCGGATGGCCATCGAAAATGATGTGCATGTTGTCGGCGCATCCAGTCTGACCGCCGGACACAAGGCATTGGTGCCGCAGCTGATAAAGGCACTCAAAAAGGAAGGCGGCGAAGATATACTGGTCGTTGTCGGAGGAATCATCCCGCCAGGAGATTATGATTTGCTTTATGGTGAGGGAGTTGTCGGTATTTTCGGTCCCGGAACACCGATTACCGACTCCGCCAATCAGGTGCTCAACTCACTGGAGAAAAAGAAATAGATTAAGCCCTATGATCCGTTGGACCGAAAAGTTTCTCATCGATTAGATGATGAATATCAAAGATTCCAAAGTATATATCGATGGTGTCCTGGCACGCGACCGGCGGGTACTTTCCAAGACCATCACGCTGATTGAAAGTTCACTTGCCACCCACCAGGAACTGGCCCGCATGGTGGTGGATGCTCTGTTGCCCCGCACCGGCAAGGCTGTTCGTATCGGGATCACCGGAGTGCCGGGCGTTGGTAAGAGCACCTTTATCGAAAGCTTGGGCATGTCCCTTGTGCAAAGCGGCTATCGTGTGGCCGTGCTGGCGGTTGACCCCAGCAGTGCCAAAAGCGGCGGCAGCGTGATGGCCGACAAAACTCGCATGGAAAAGCTTTCCGCCGAAGAAAGCGCGTTTATCCGGCCCTCACCATCAGGCGGAACTTTAGGCGGCGTTGCCCGAAAAACACGAGAGAGCATGCTTGTTTGCGAAGCGGCCGGTTTTGATGTGATTATCGTAGAGACCGTCGGCGTCGGTCAGTCTGAAGCAACCGTGGCGTCGATGGTCGATTTTTTCCTCGTATTGATGCTTGCCGGTGCCGGCGACGAGCTGCAGGGAATCAAAAGAGGTGTCTTAGAGCTTGCCGATGCCATTGCAATCAATAAAGCAGATGGCGATAATGTGGAAAAAGCAAAAAAGGCCGCCAAAATCTATGAAACTGCCCTGCATTTGTTGCAACCCTCCTCCCCCAGCTGGAGGCCCCCCGTTTTGACTTGCAGTGCCCTGGATACGACCGGAATCGAGAAAATTTGGCAAACCGTTTTAGATCATCGCAAGCGCTTGTCAGAGAGCGGCGAGTTGGAACATAAGCGGCGAAACCAAGCCGTTGATTGGATGTGGTCTTTGGTAGAAGAGGGGCTCAAAGCGCGATTTTATAAAAATCCCGAAGTCAAAAAACAGTTATCCGAAATTATGCGGTCCGTTGAAAAAGGCGCCACTGCACCAACCCTTGCAGCCGGAGAGCTGCTTTTTTTACTTGACAAGAAACATGCAGTCTAAAGAATTAAAAATTCTATTTAAATGATGAAAGGATGTTCCCCATGGGCATTGTCGAAGAAAAAATCCATGAACTTAGAACCCGTGAAGCAAAAGTCCTTCAGATGGGCGGTGAAAAAGCGGTTGCCAAGCAACACGAGAAGGGTAAGCTGACCGCACGAGAACGCTTAAACCTTTTATTCGATGAGGGCACCTTCCGTGAAATTGATATGTTTGTCAGCCACCGCTGCGTCAATTTCAATATGGACAAGGTTGAGATCCCTTCCGATGGGGTGGTCACCAGCCATGGCATGGTCGGCGGGCGCCCGGTGTTTGCCTTTTCACAGGATTTTACTTCAAGGGCGGGCAGTCTCGGTGAGATGCATTCGAAAAAAATCTGCAAAGTAATGGATCTGGCCCTGAAGGCCGGGGCACCGTTTGTCGGTTTTAATGATTCCGGCGGAGCCCGCATACAGGAAGGCGTTGACGCGCTTTCCGGATACGGGCAGATCTTCTTTCGCAACTCCGCATGTTCCGGTGTCATTCCACAGATATCCGCCATCATGGGACCGACCGCCGGTGGGGCGGTGTATTCCCCGGCGATGACCGACTGGGTATTCATGGTTAAAAACAGCAGTTATATGTTTATCACCGGACCGGAGGTAATAAAGGCCGTGACCGGTGAAGAAATTACATTTGAAGAACTCGGTGGGGCCAAAACGCACAACGAAAAAAGTGGCGTGGCCCATTTTGCCTGCGAAAACGATGAGGATGCGATTCAGCGCATCAGAAATCTGCTCTCATATTTGCCGTCCAACAATATGGAAGATCCGCCGATTGTCGAAACCGGAGACGATTCAAAGAGAACCGATCCGGCGCTGGATATAATCATTCCCGATAGTCCCAATAAATCCTATGACATGAGAGAGGTCATTTGTTCGATTGTGGATAAAGGTGAAATCTTTGAACCTCACGAATATTATGCCCGCAACATCATCGTTTGCTTGGCCCGGTTAAACGGTAGAAGTGTCGGTATCATTGCGAATCAACCGAAATTCCTCGCCGGTTGTTTGGATATTAATGCTTCGGACAAAGCCACCCGCTTTATCCGATTTTGTGATTCGTTCAACATTCCGCTTTTAACCATTGCCGATGTTCCCGGTTATTTGCCGGGGAGCCAGCAGGAATGGGGGGGAATTATTCGTCACGGCGCCAAACTCCTGTGGTGCTATTCCGAGGCCACGGTGCCAAAATTGTTGCTCGTGACCCGTAAAGACTATGGAGGTTCTTATCTTGCCATGTGTTCCAGAGATCTTGGGGCGGATATGGCCTTTGCATGGCCGACCGCCGAAATTGCGGTAATGGGTGCAGCCGGTGCTGCTAACATTATCCATCGCAAAGAAATTAAAGAAGCAGAAGATCAGGCGGCCAAACGCGAAGATAAAATCAAGGAGTACGAAGATCTTTTCTCAAATCCTTACGTTGCGGCCAGCAGGGGCTATATTGACGCCGTCATCGCGCCAAGTGAAACGAGACCGCGCCTGATTGATGCTCTGGAGGCCATGTGCAGCAAACGCGAAACCAGACCGCCCAAGAAACATGGCAATATACCCATGTAGATCGAGTTGACCGGTTGGCCCGGTTTGCCCGTTAGGCCGACGAACTAAAGAAAAATGTTTTCCGGCAAACCGGATAACCGGCACAACCGGCTTAACTTCCACAAAAGGTGATCAATTACAGGACCAAAAGAAATTCACCGCAGTAATATCTGCGGTGATTCATTCCTCTGTCGACTGATATCTGTATTCTGACTTCTGATTTTGGAGATTTGTAACTATGAAAATCCACGAATACCAGTCCAAAGAATTATTTAAAAAATACGACATTCCCATACCGGAAGGTGGCGTTGCATTCAGTTCGGATGAAGCCGTAACGGTTGCCGAAAAATTAGGCGAATATCCGGTTGTGGTGAAAGCCCAGATTCATGCCGGCGGCCGGGGCAAAGGCGGCGGCGTTAAGCTTGCCAAATCCGCCGAGGAGGTCAAAAATGCCGCGCAAGAAATTATCGGCATGAACCTGGTTACGCACCAGACAGGACCGCAGGGACGACACGTAAAAAAAGTTCTCGTTGAACAGGGGTTGAACATCCAAAAAGAGCTTTATTTAAGCATCATACCGGACCGGGCATCCGCTAAAATTGTGGTGATGGCCAGTGAAGCCGGTGGTATGGACATTGAAGAAGTGGCGGCCAAGACACCGCAGAAAATCATCAAAGTTTTTATCAATCCGCTACTGGGTATTCAGGCTTATCATTGCCGCCAGGTTGCTTTTGGTCTGAACCTGTCACCGCAACTGATGAAACCGTTTGTTGCCATGCTCAGAAACCTCTACCAGCTTTTTGTAGGATATGACTGCTCATTGGTGGAGATAAATCCTTTGGTGCTTACCGCTGAAGAAACCGTCATCGCGCTGGATGCTAAAGTCACTTTCGATGACAATGCGCTGTTTCGTCATAAAGATGTCCTCGATTATCGCGATCTTGATGAGGAAAATCCTCTGGAGGTCGAAGCATCCAAATTTAACCTAAACTATATCACTTTGGACGGAAATGTGGGCAATATGGTCAACGGTGCGGGGTTGGCGATGGCGACCATGGATCTGATTAAACTTGCCGGAGCAGAGCCGGCCAATTTTCTAGATGTTGGCGGCGGGGCGAGTGCCGAAATGGTTGAAAACGGCTTTCGAATCATTTTAGGTGATGAGAATGTGAAAGCGATTCTGATCAACATTTTCGGCGGAATTCTGCGATGCGATGTGCTGGCGGAAGGTGTTGTCAAAGCAGCTCAAAAAACCGGTATCAAAGTACCGGTAGTGGTCCGGATGGAGGGCACCAATGTTGAGACGGGACGCAATATCTTATCTGAATCCGGTTTAAATCTGATCACAGCCACTGATTTAAAGGATGCCGCCAAAAAAGTAGCGCAACTAGTGGGAGAATAAAAAGGTAATTGACTTGAATAGACTGAACATAAATTTTCTGCGTTCTTTGGGTCTCTGCGGTGAATTAAAAAATTGCCATTGATCAAGGAAGAAATCGAACAACGAGGAGCAAAAAGTGAGCATTTTCGTTGATAAAGAAACTAAAGTAGTGGTTCAGGGAATTACGGGCAGGGAGGGCCAATTTCACACCCGACATTGTATTGCTTATGGTACCAAGATTGTAGCGGGAGTAACTCCGGGCAAAGCGGGGCAAAAAATGGATGATGTCCCTGTGTTTAACACCGTACAGGATGCAGTTGATGCCAGCGGGGCCGATTGCAGCTTAATTTTTGTGCCGCCGGCCTTTGCCGCCGATGCCATCATGGAAGCAGCAGATGCCGGCCTTGATCTTGCTGTTGTCATTACCGAGGGTATTCCGGTGCTGGACATGATGAAAGTCAAAAATTATCTTAACGACAAACCCACGCGCATGATTGGTCCCAACTGCCCGGGGATTATTGCACCTGGTCAGACCAAAATCGGCATTATGCCGGGGCCGATTCACAAGCCCGGCGGCCCCATCGGTGTGGTTTCGCGCTCCGGTACCCTAACCTATGAAGTGGTCCATCAATTAACCTTGCAGGGAATTGGGCAGACCACCTGCATCGGGATCGGCGGCGATCCCATATGTGGTACGAACTTTATTGATTGCCTTGAAGCCTTTGAAAAGGATCCTGAAACCAAAGGGGTAGTTATAGTTGGAGAGATTGGTGGAACCGCCGAAGAAGAGGCTTCCGAGTTTATCGCTGCCAACATGACGATACCGGTTGTCGGATTTATCTCCGGTTTGACCGCACCGCCTGGGAGACGAATGGGTCATGCCGGCGCCATTATTAGTGGCGGCAGCGGAACGGCACAGGTCAAGATAGAAGCCATGAAGACATACGGCGTTCACGTTTGCGAAAATCTCGGCACTCTCGGTGAGATGTGTGCGCAAGTTTTTTTATAAATTTTGGACCATATGGTCGTTTAGAAAATATATATTTTTTTACATCCAAAATACAAAACACGAACTCAAAATTTACAAAATTTATTTTGAAAATTTATCATGCACGAAATGGGAATCGCTTTGCAGATTGTTGAAATTGCCACCGCTTCCATTCCTTCTGATTTGGGTGCTGTGCGGGTTGCCAAAGTTAATTTGAAGGTTGGCAAACTGGCTGCGGTGGTACCTGAGAGTCTCCGGTTTTGTTTTAGCGTCGCCACCAAGGATACACCTTTAGATGGGGCTGAGCTTGTCATCGAGGAGCTTCCCGTTCTCGCCAGATGCAAGGCGTGCAACACACAATGGACCATCACAAACCCGGTGTTTCAATGTCAGACATGCAATAGCGGTTCTTTGGAGATTCTTTCGGGCCGTGAACTTGATATTGAATCCATCGAAATAGCCGCAGAGGATAAAAATGATTCTGAATAATACTGCCAAAGGTCGAAAATATTGTCACCATAAAGACTTCCCCCATGACCATCAGTCGCCCGCTGATCGGCGTGCGCCTGCGATCCATGTTCAAAAAAGCGGGACGCGCCAAATAAAAGTGGTGCGCCGGGTGCTGGATGTGAATGAAAAGATGGCTGCAGAAAATCGCAAACGCTTTGCTGAAAAAGGTGTTTTTGTGCTCAATGTAATGAGTTCTCCGGGTTCCGGCAAAACCACTACCCTTGAAAAAACCCTCTTAAAAATTTTACCGGAATACAATAGTGCGGTAATTGTGGGCGATATTTGCACCACCAATGATGCCGATCGGCTGGCCACCACAGGTGCACCTGTCGTGCAGATCAATACCGATGAGTTTGGCGGCGACTGTCACCTTGCGGCCCACGTGATTGAAAAGGCGGCCGGTGGGCTTGATTTGGAAGATATTGATTTATTGATTGTAGAAAATGTCGGCAACCTGGTATGTCCCGCTGAGTTTGACATTGGTGAGGATTCGAGGGTGGTGATTTTGAGTGTAACCGAAGGTGAAGATAAGCCGGTCAAATATCCGTTGATGTTCCGGGAGTGCGAAGCGGCACTGCTGAATAAAATCGATCTATTGCCGCATCTGGATTATGACAAAGACAAGGCGGTTGAATTTATCCATCAAGTCCATCCGGATATGCCGGTTTTTGAAATCTCCGCCCGCACCGAGGAAGGATTTGAGCCCTGGATAGAATGGCTGAAGAATAAGATCCAACAGAAGATTTAGTTCTCAGTTTTATTTTATTTCACCAGACGCAGAGCACGCAGAGATATAATTCATAGCGCTGATTATGTTCCCATCGCTTTCTTCCAAAACGGCGACAGCGCGCGCAAGTTTTCGATAATCGGCGGTAATTTTTCCACGACAAAATCAACTTCTTCTTCGGTATTGTAGCGGCTGAGGCTGAAGCGGATCGACCCATGCGCAGCGGTAAACGGCACCCCCATTGCTCGCAGAACATGGGATGGCTCAAGAGAACCGGAGGTGCATGCCGAACCCGATGATGCGCATATCCCATGTTCGTTCATCATCAACAAAATAGCCTCACCTTCCACATATTCAAAGGCAATGCTGGTGGTATTCGGCAGGCGATTGTCTCGGTCACCATTGACGATGGTATTTTGAACGTTCTCCAACAAGTTGATCTCCAGTTTGTCGCGCAGCCCTTTAATCCGTTCATACCCATTTTCGTCAAGATGTTTTTTAGCCAATTGCGCCGCCTTGCCCAATCCGATAATCGCGGCTGTATTTTCAGTTCCGCCGCGGCGTCCTCTCTCCTGATGACCGCCGACCATAAACGGCGCAAATTTAGTTCCTTTGCGGATATAGAGTGCACCGATGCCTTTGGGGGCATGAAATTTATGACCCGAAAGGGACAACATATCCACCCCGGTTTTGTCAACGTCTATCGGGATTTTACCGATAGCCTGAACCGCATCGGTATGAAAAACGATGTCTCTGCTTTTTATCTCCTGGGAAATTTCTGCAATTGGAAAAATAACGCCTGTTTCATTGTTGGCCCACATGATACTGACAATGGCCGTATCGTCGCTCAGATTTTGATACAGATAATCGAGGTCCAGGCATCCGTAACTGTCGACCGGTACAAAGGTTACCCGGTAGCCTTTTTTTGAGAGGTTTTCATAGAGATTTTTAATCGCCGGATGCTCTACCCGCGTGGTGATGATATGTCTTTTATCGGGATAAGACTCTATGGCCGCCCGGATGGCGGTGCTATCGCTTTCGGTACCGCAACTGGTAAAAACGATTTCATCGGGGACGGCACCAATTAACGTAGCAACATTTTCCCGTGCTTCTTTGATTTTCGCGGCCACATCCCCCCCGAAAGAATGCATGCTGGAGGGGTTGCCATAATACTCGCTGAAGTAGGGCAGCATGGCTTCCAATACTTCCGGTGCAACCCTGGTGGTCGCATTGTTATCCATATAAATGACGTTCATCACTGTACCTCCTCGACCACCAGTTCAGGAGTTACCAGTTCCTTTAACTTGGCTTCGACATAGTGTTTAAGCGTTACGTGGGATTTGGTGCACGCTGCGCAAGTACCACCCAGTCTGACCAGCACACGGTTTCCATCAACATCGATCAATTCGAGTTTTCCAGCGTCCTTTTGCAACATCGGATTTATTTCCCGCTCAATGCTTTCTTCAATCAACTTGATTTTTTGGAGGTTGGTTAATTGCACCGCTTGCTTTTTGGCTGGGCGCTCGGTGCCGAGGATCGAATCGATAATTTCCTGAATACGATCATGACAATTGCCGCACCCTCCGCCGGCCTTGACATAATCGGTAACATCTTCGATGGTCTTGAGATGGTTTTCGCGGACGACTCGTTCAATTTCCAGGTCAGTGATACCAAAGCACTCGCACACGATTTCGCCTTCTACCTTTTTTTCAGCCTCGCCGCGATAACATGAAATGGCTTTTTCAAGTGCATCCCTTCCCATCACCGAACAATGCATCTTTTCTTTCGGGAGGCCACCTAAATAATTAGCGATATCCTCATTGGTGATTTTTGCAGCTTCTTCCAGGGTCAGGCCTCTGACCATTTCAGTCAATGCTGAGGAGGATGCAATAGCGCTGGCACAGCCAAATGTCTGAAATTTTGCATCCTTTATTTTTCCGTTGTCATCGAGCTTAAAATAAAAGGTCAGCGCATCACCGCATGCCAGGGACCCGACTTCTCCAACACCATCTGCGTCTTCGATCGTGCCCACATTGCGCGGATTCAGAAAGTGCTCCTTGACCTTATCAGTGTATTCCCACATAACATCCTCCCGTAAACCTTTACTTTTTTTTAATTCGCATCCAAAATAAGATAGTGAATACTCAATAATAATCATTTTTTTAAAAATTAAAAGTCAGGCTTGAGACGAAAGTTATCAAACTTTTGGTATTCATAAATTGGCATGGACAACCTCCTCTTGATTTTTTATACTATAGAAACCACGAAATTTGATCGGGTTACACGCTGATGTTTTGCCTAATCTTCCTTCTGCCCCTTACTGTATCGAAATTTTTAGTTAGCCGGAGACTCATATAGACTTGCAAGGAAATGGTGTTCGGCTGACATCGGCGAACCACAAATGTCTGTGTTTTCTGTGTGGTTCTGTGGCAAGTTAATCAAAATAGGGAGGTGGACTATGAAATCCAAAAATATCAGACGAGCAGTTTTTGCCGGTAGCTGGTATCCGGCCCGTGCTTCCGATTGCGAGCGCGAAATCAACCAATTTTTGAAAGAAGGAAAAAATCTGACTGTTCCGGATAGAAAGCTGGTCGGTGGCATTGTGCCCCACGCCGGATGGTATTTTTCCGGCAGCATTGCCGGAAATGTTATCAACTCTTTGAAATCAGAAGAAGATCCCGATGTGTTTGTCGTTTTCGGCATGCACCTACACCCGGAGTCCCCCTGTTTTTTGATGGCTGAAGGCTCCTGGGAAACGCCCTTCGGTGAACTGCCGGTTAACGAAACTCTGGCTGGCGAGTTGGCGAAACGATTTGACTTTACTATCGAAACTCCGGATCGTTTTACTCAAGACAACACCGTCGAATTACAGCTGCCCTTCATCAAATACTTTTTTAAAGATGCAACCATTGTTGCCATGGGCGTGCCGCCGGCCAAAGATTCCCTTGAAATCGGTAAAGCTGTTGTTGAAATCGCAAAACAGCTGGACCTGCAGATAAAAGTTCTCGGATCTACCGATCTCACGCATTACGGGCATAATTACGGCTTTGTTTCCAGAGGCACAGGCCCAAGCGCCGTGCAGTGGGTGAAACATGAAAATGATCGCCGGGTGATTGATACCATGCTGGCAATGGAACCTGAAAATGTAATCAGCGAAGCGCTTGCCCATCAAAATGCCTGTTGCGCCGGTGCGGCGGCAACCGCCATCGCTACCGGAAAAGAATTGGGCGCCGAAAAAGCCGAAACCATCGCTTATGCCACCAGTTATGATAAAAGCCCGGGGGATAGTTTTGTGGGATATGTGGGCATTGTCTTTTAGGCCAGAAGACAGATGTCAGAGGGCAGAGGATCTAAGAAATTGGAAGTCGGAATTCGGATTGTGGAAAGTTGTTATTTTGGATTTTAGATTTTGCAATTTGGATTTTACAAATTAACTTACGCTCTACTCTATGTGACAACCCGCAATCGGTAACCCAAACTATGACCGCTAGCTGCAAACGAGAGCCCAAAAGCCCGTAACCACAGACCCGTATCAAGCATCAAGTTTAATGTTTTGGGGAAGACAAATCGGGGCAGCAACCTTAACGGTTCGTTAAACATTTTTCCAGATGACGCGACTGATAACAATATATAGGATGGAAGTCAGTTGTCATTCCGCTGCCAGGGCAACCCATCCTACCAAACGATTTGTCGCTTAACTAGGTTCTGTTCATCAATCTACTTTTCATCTTCGAAATCACCCCTACTAACGCCGATATCTGCTCTCCTCCTCCAACGACTAATAGATGGATTTTTAATGCATATCGAATCTAAGCCAGGAACAACACAGCGCCCCAACGTGCACCCAGTGTTCAGTAATTTATTCACAAACATGCCGGGTGCCGGTGATTTCGAAATAACTGGAAACAATAGTAGATGAACCGGTAGCGATTTTAAGATCGCATCGGCTGCTACCCCGAAACATAATTTTTTCTATAAAAGGCGATATGTTAAGGCGAAAATAAAGATGTTATCTTTTGGCGCAAAATTTAGAAAAAAGCAAGAAAAAAACGCTTTTAACTAAAATTAAGGAAAAAAAGTGCTATTTGTAAATCTGATAATCTATTTTCTAACAGAATTTTTTTGCTGTGATTTAAGGATTTTGGCCCAGGTGTCGCGTAATGTAACGGTACGATTAAATACCAATGCGTCAGCAGTCGAATCTTTTGAATCCACGCAAAAATAGCCCAAGCGCTCAAACTGAAAACGGCCTCCGGGTGTCGCTTTTGCCAGGCTGGGTTCCAGATTGCAATCTTTTAATATTTCCAAGGAATTTGGGTTTAAATAGGCGCTGAAATCCTTACCCTCTTCGACCTCGTTGGGATTTTCTTTCACGAAAAGATGATCATATAAGCGGACATCGGCCGCAATTGCGTGTTTTGCGGATACCCAGTGCAGGGTCCCCTTGACTTTGCGACCATCCGGGGCGTCACCACCCCGGGTTGCAGGATCATAGGTGCATCGAAGTTCTATGACGTCTCCGGTGTCGGGGTCCTTGATCACATCGATACATTTGATGAAAAAGGCATAACGCAGGCGAACTTCGCGGTCGGGCGCCAATCGGAAGAACTTTTTCGGCGGATCTTCCATGAAATCCTCCTGTTCGATGTACAGCACCCGCGAAAACGGCACCTTGCGCGTGCCCATTGAGGGATCCTCCGGGTTGTTTATGGCTTCCAACTCTTCTTCTTTGTCTTCCGGATAATTTTCGATGACGACCTTCAACGGACGCAATACCCCCATTACGCGGGGGGCGCGTTTATTCAAATCTTCACGGATGCAGTATTCCAGCAGAGCGATATCCACCATGCTATCGGCTTTGGCCACACCGATGCGATCGCAAAAATTGCGGATAGCCTCAGGGGTGTAACCGCGTCGGCGTAAACCCGAAATCGTCGGCATGCGGGGATCGTCCCATCCGGCGACGTGACCGTCTTCTACCAACCGAATCAGTTTACGTTTGCTGAGCACCGTATGGCTGAGATTCAAGCGTGCAAACTCAATTTGCTGCGGGTGATAGACTTCCAGCCGATCGAGAACCCAGTCGTACAGTTCGCGATTGATTTCAAATTCCAAGGTGCAAATCGAATGTGTGATTCCTTCTATAGAGTCCGAGAGACAATGGGTAAAATCGTACATCGGATAAATACACCACATACCCCCCGTGCGGTAATGGGATACATGTTTGATGCGATAAAGAGTGGGGTCGCGCATGATGATGTTTGGAGAGGCCATATCAATTTTGGCCCGCAGAACGTGCTCTTCGTTCCGGAATTCTCCAGCCCGCATGCGTTCGAACAAATCCAAATTTTCCTCGATGGATCGCTCGCGATAGGGACTGTCTTTCCCGGCTTCCGTTAGGGTTCCGCGGAATTCCCGGATTTCCTCAGGGCTCAGACTGTCCACATAGGCTTTGCCGGCCTTGATTAATTGGACGGCATATTCGAAAAGCTGCTCAAAGTAGTCGGAAGCATAATACTCCCGGTCTTCCCAATCAAATCCCAGCCAGCGAACGTCTTCTTTAATGGCTTCAACGTATTCAATGGTTTCTTTGCTCGGATCGGTATCGTCATAACGCAAGTTGCAAAGGCCATTGTATTCTTTGGCGAGGCCAAAATTGAGGCAAATCGATTTGGCGTGTCCGATGTGCAGGTAACCGTTGGGTTCGGGTGGAAAGCGGGTGTGGACCCGTCCGTCATTTTTATTGGCTTTTATATCTTCTTCGATAATTTGCTTGATGAAGTTAGAGCTTGATTGCGCAGCTTTTACATTTTTCTTTTCAGGATCGAAGGTTTTTGTTTTCATCGGCACTTCCCTAATAATGGAATGGAACGGATAAATATTTATGAGGCTTAATAATTGCTTCTGGTGAAACAAGCAGTTTGAATTGAACTTTCATGTTTTCGTGCCGGTCAGCTTTAGGTGCAGAGACAATAGGCGCCGCTTCCTGGTTGTTGCCTTGAATTATAATGGTTTCCCCATTGGCAATCTTATTGAGAAACTCGAAGAGATTATTTCTAATTTTTGTAGCAAAAACTTTAATCATAACCGCCTCGAAGTTAACACGTACAATTAACTAACACACATGTACATAATGCACATCTAAATTTCGAAAAATCAAGAGCTGTTTTAAAAATTCACTTACCGACTTAAAAGATTTTCTCTTGTCTTTTACACTAAATAATAGTAATCATTTTTCTTAATTTTGCTCTTATTTTCAAACCTAATTTCTGAAATTTACTATCATTGATGCCCGCATGAATGTTCACAACCCGCACAAAGGATTAGATCTATCAAAATATGCGACTGTCCAAGCGATCAACGATAAGCAATGAATCATCAATTAATATCATAAACCAAAAGGAGGAGAACAGATGAAAGACCGAAAGATGCTGATGAGGGTACTGATAGGGGTATCGATTGTATTTCTGGTTGCCGGCATGGCTGCTATGGCGCAGGCGGTTGATTTCTCCATCGGTGGTGGTGCTGGGATGGCTCCCGACTATGAGGGCTCAGATGACTACGAAGTGGTTCCGATCCCGTTTGCTGAGGCCAAATTTAGCAATGGGATGTATGTGCAATTGAAAGGCCTTAAGGCGAAAGCCAATATAATTCCCAGCAATATCTGGAAATTAGGACCCGTGTACAATTATCGTCCCTCTCGCAGCGATGTGGACAACAGCAAGGTGGATGATTTGAAAAATGTGAGCGATGCACATGAGCTGGGTGGCTTTGGAGGTTTTCAATACTATGGCTGGTTTGCGAACGTGGAGTTTTTAGCGGATACGGGCGATGCGTATGATGGGTGGCATGCCACCCTGAAAGCTGGATACAATTGGATTCTGACCAATTGGGTTTTTTCCGTTGGCGGCTCAACCAGCTATGCCAACGGAGAATACATGAGCACCTATTTTGGAATCGATGGTGCGGATTCGGCACGCAGCGGACTTCCTACCTATGATGCGGATAAGGGCATTAAGGATTGGGGTGTTGATCTAGGAATTAACTGGAGAATGACGCAAAGATTGAGTTTGCAAGGTTTCGCCAGCTATACCCGCTTGATAGGCGATGCGGACGACAGCAGCCCTGTGGTGGACGAGGGCAGTGAGAATCAGTTTTTCGGCGGTGCCTTGGTCGTATTCACTTTTTAGTCGGTTAAACATTCGCATACATCTTTACCCGCTTTTTTTATCTTCCAAATCCGAGAGGAGGAGGGCTCATGCATTGGTTAGCCCGCAGCGCCTTTTTGAGGCTACCTATCTTACTGATTGCAACTTTCCTGGTCATTGCAATTTTGGAAGGCTGCCGGCAATCCAACGAGTATATCGAACCGCCGCCGCCGAAGGTCACCGTCAGCCAGCCGGTCAAACGCCTGTAACCAACCATCTGGAGTTCACGGGAACTACTGAGGCCGTCGAAACAGTCGACATTCGCGTACGCGTGGTGGGATTTCTGGAAAGCGTCAATTTCAATGAAGGCCAGTTCGTTGAGAAAGGTCAATTGCTTTTCACCATCGACCCCATATAGTCGATCGCTTTAAGTGTTATTAGAGGTAATCCTATGGACAGAAGATGGACCACCGCAGCAATCATTTTTCTATGTTGTATAGGGCTGGTGGCCCTGTGCGCCGGAGATAGTCTGGCGGCCGCACCGCCCCCGGCCGATGCCGAGGCCTTTCCCCGCAGCCTGGAGAGTTACAACGATGCCGATGTCGAAAGTGTCTGGGCGATATTGAAAAACCGCATCAAACAGGAACCCTTCAATCTGATCGCCACCCTGATTTTTTTTCTGGCCATCGCCCATACCTTTATGACCGCTAAATTCATGGGCATCTCCCACCAATGGGAGCACCAGCATGAAAAGAAAATCCAAAGCGGCCAAGCGGCTCGTGATTCCGTGCACCACGGTGCCGAATTGTTTCACTTTTTAGGTGAAGTGGAAGCCGTGTTCGGTATCTGGGCCATTGCACTGGTGATTGCCATCATCGGTTTTTACGACTGGAAAACGGCGGTGAACTACCTCAATTATCGGGTCAATTTTACCGAGGCCTTATTCGTGGTGGTGATCATGACCCTGGCCGCCAGCCGTCCTATTTTAAGACTGTCGGAAAACCTCATCCGTAAAATTGCCAATTTGCTCGGCGGTACCTTGACCGCCCGATGGCTGACCACCCTCACCATCGGCCCGATTCTGGGATCGTTTATCACCGAACCGGCAGCCATGACCATATCCGCCCTTGTGCTGGCAAACACGTTGTATGAGCTTGAGCCCAGCCGGAAGTTCAAGTACGCCACGTTGGGTCTGTTATTTGTCAATATCTCGGTCGGCGGCACCCTGACACATTTTGCCGCCCCACCGGTATTGATGGTGGCAGCTCCTTGGAAATGGACCACGCTGCATATGTTGACTCATTTCGGCTGGAAGGCCGTTCTGGGTATTTTGGTTTCAAACGGACTGTACTTTCTGGTGTTTCGTAGTGAAATGGCCATGCTGGAGGAAAAGTTCGGCCTTGTGAACCTCAAAGATGAGATTCAGGAGAAATATTTAAAGCGCAGCGACATGGACGCCAGATTCGATGAACTCGCCAAGGCGGTAGATGATGAACAGGGAACGCTAGATGCTTTCAATACGCAAATCCAGAAAATGGCGGACGAGATCGAACAGCGGCTGGAAGAACGCTACATCCCGGAGCTGATCAAAAAAGGCGTCGATCAGACATTGGTTCACCAGGCATTTAAAGAGCGGTTTGAGGAGGTTAAGCTGCGCGAGATGCGCCGGGCGCTGCCCGCGTTATTGCCGCCCGATCAGCGCGGGCCGTTTGTGGATCCTGACTGGGACAAACGCGATGACCCGGTGCCCGTCTGGGTCACCATCGTGCATATATTTTTTCTGGAATGGACCATCTTCAATGCCCATTATCCGGCCTTGTTTATTCCCGGAATGCTGTTTTTCCTCGGATTTGCCCAGGTTACCAAGCCGTTTCAGAATCGTGTTGATCTGAAACCGGCGCTGTTGGTCGGATTTTTTCTGGGTGGTCTGGTGATACACGGCGGAGTGCAGGGCTGGTGGATCGCGCCGATTCTGGGGAATTTAGCCGAAATTCCATTGATGCTGGTTGCCACTATCTTAACCGCATTCAATGACAATGCGGCCATCACTTATTTAAGTACACTGGTGCCCGGATTTAGCGACAGTCTCAAATATGCCGTGGTGGCCGGGGCGGTTGCCGGCGGCGGTTTGACCATCATCGCCAATGCGCCCAACCCGGCAGGGGTCTCCATCCTGAAAAAATACTTCAACAATGAGGTATCACCGGGCGGAATCCTGGCAGGTGCCCTTGTCCCAACGGCTGTCGTGTGGGTGATCTTTGTGGTGCTCCGTTGAAACGAATAACCATCAAAAAAATCACCTTTCGAATTTTGCGTTTCAAAGCCGGCCGGATCGATCCGCCCACGTTTCAGGATTTCGAACTAAATGTCAGTGAACACATGACCATCCTGGATTGTCTCGAAAAAATCCGTCTGGAAAAGGTCGAAGAACTTGTTTCTCTGGCAAAAAATAATCGAGGTGTGACTTTGTGCGAGCGGGCGCTGAACTGCAGCCGGGTCTGCCCCACCGGCGTCTACCCGGCCCGCCATATCGCTGATCTGAGGAGGCTTTTAAATAGTATTTATTTTTGATCGGCATCGGGTCCCGGCTGTTTCATCCTTTGCAAAAAGTCCAGATCCTTTTTGCTTCGTTCCGCCATTCTGATTTCAACGTCTTCTCTTTCCAAGCCCATTAAAATTTTGTAGGCATTGTACTTGGTTTTACAGAAGTAAATGTCAAAGGCACCTTTTTTGTTTTCAGACCGGTAAATCCTTATCCCCGGGATCTCATCTTTGCGGATATATTCATTTTGCGTGTTGATCAGCAGCGCCTCAATATCGCGCTTGTTCAACCAGGGGATACATGCGCCTTCCATACCGAGCTCGGAATCCATGATCGACCGAATTTTCTCGGTCACACCGCCGACGGCAAGTATGATATCTCCGGTTAGAGAACCGGTCACACCGTAACGTTGATTGACCGGCTGCTTGATAAAATCGGAAATCAGCGCAATATCTATTGCAACCGATGCGCTGTCGCCCTCCACGCCGCTGTGGGCCTGAATGTATTCCACATACATTTCATAGCCGACATAAGGTGCACCGATATTATCCAGCACTTTCTTTATGGAGGCTCTTACGTTTTGTGAGGCAGCTTTAGCAATATCGCCTATTTTGCCGGGAGCAACCACTTTGTCAGAAGCCCCCACGTTTATCTGGCAATGGATCGGCAAGGGTTGGCCGTACATCTGCCCGCTGGATTGGGAGTAAATGACGGCAAGACCGACCACATAGCCGATGGAATCCGTCAAGGAGCTGATATATTTTTTGAGATACTTCTTATTCTCACTGATTTCCTTGGAAAGTCCACCTTCAAGGCTTAAGTGCTCCGTTAACGCCTGTTTCACATGTCTGGCTTCAACGAGGGGTGAATTTTCAAAAATAGCCTCAAATTCGGCGGATTTAATTAATCCGTTTATGGGGCGTAATATACTGCTTAACTTGCCGTCGGAGGCGCGACAGCGAAGTTCCTTGATGATTTCCAAAACAGCACCTCTGGAAAAATCTCGTTCCTGCAACTTAAAATCTTCCGAAAGCGGTTTGCCGAAAATGTACTCACTTCTATGTTTTACACTTTCATATCCTTCTTTTTCGATGACTTCTCCCCAGGATTCTTTGAATTCATTTCCAAGATTAATAACTTCCTGTTTCACATACTGGGCAACCTGCTCAATGCTTTTAGCGGTTTCCGGAACCGCACCCTGCATTTGAATAATTTCGCCTTTGTCCTCTATGCGGCTCAGAAACGCGCCCTCACCCTCTTCCTGAAGATAGTGCAGGGTATCATGGTTACAGCAGGCCACAATTATGTTCTCGGCCTTTAAAAAATTCTCGGATCGATCGGCTGCACCGCTTCCCGTGTTTCTGCCGCCTTCAAGAATATATCTTTTGTTTTGCATAATCTCAAGCAGATCCGCCATGTAACCCACTTTGATAAGTGTCTTTAACTCGTCAATATAGATAATGGGGGATTTGGCGTGCGCCCCTAAATAGGCCCGTTTGTGGGCCGGAGTTTCCAAGTTGCCGGATTGGTAAGGATCGTGACGAAAGCCGCCTTTCATGTTTCTGGCATCCGGTTCGGAGATGCGTGCCATCAGCTCTTTATCATCCTGCGGATTATACAAAATCTCCGGTACCATGTCGAAAATATGTTTGACAGCGTTTTTCCGATCTACGTTGGATTCTCTCTGAATTTTCTCCTGGGCTTTGTGATTATTTTCTTGCATGTACATAAAAATCGCGCCTAAACCGGAAAGACCTGTGGCAATAAAGGCAGGCGGGAAAAAAATACCGGCCGCCACACTAACAAAGGCCGTCAATAAAAGGCCTATTTTTACTCTCCTGGCCGACTGAATCTGATCCGATAAGTTAAATTCATCGATGCTGTCTCGGGCCAATTCGATGGCTTTATTGAGTTTGGTGATGAGGGTATCAATTTTTTCCGGATTTACATACGCAATACGAATATGATTTCTATCTTTTCCCGGATAAGCAACAATGGCATCTTTGGGTTTTATATAATCCCCAAAGGACTTTTCGAGGACCTCCTTCAACATATTGGCGAGCATCGATTTTCCGGTTCCCGGTCTTCCCACCATAAGGATGTGGCCCTTGTTTTGGGCAATTTTCCTTATCGCTCTTTTAGCCCTATCCTGGAAAATAACATGGTCAATGGGATCGTCGGGCACCGAAATCTGTGAGGTATCTTCAAAAAAGCTAAGGCGTTTTTCCAAGGTGTGGGGATAGTCCAACAACTCCTTTATCCACTTATAGTCATTTTTTTTGTAGTCATCAGACATGGCTGTGATCTTCTATGGAATCCAATAGGTAAAACCGGCCGGCTTCTGAGGTGAATGCGCCTTTGCTGATTTCAGAATATACCTGCGGCAAATTATTCTTCAGCGATTCAAGGGCTCTTAGATCATGTAGAACCGAAATATGGGTACATATCCGATCTTCTCCGGAATCAGACAATGGAACATAGTTTAATGATACACCGATCAGTAAATAATTCAATGACGGCATAACCAGATTTCTCTGTTTAGATTCGACATTATGGGCATTAAAGACATCTCGGTAGACCTTTGGAAAATGTGTCTTGGAATAGTCGATCTCAAGTTTCTTATTAAAAAATAATTTTATGGCTTTTGCCTGCCCGGTTCGGCAAAGATTGAATGCATGTGAGAGTTGGGGATTGGCTTTGATTGAGTGCTCGAGTAACTGCATATACTTGAGGAGTTGATCATCATCGATCCAATAATCGATCTTACCTTCCCGGTTCAACACACCCAATTTAGGCTTTCCGTCATTTAAAAACCAAATGAGACGATATGCGTTGCCGGCTTTATAGGAACCAAAATCAAATCCCCTAAGCTCAAATAGGCCATCGGCTATATGTGCCTTTCTGAGGACAACGCCCACATCGGTCGAAAGAAAATTGGCCAGGTATTTTATTTTTTCTTCATTTGCGCCTCTTAATTTAAGATAGGACAAATTTCCGCCCACATCCTCGCAGATGCCAACGATATGGGCTATTTCCTGGTGATTTAAGAGGGGCAATCGTTTGGTGACTGTATCATACGATCTGAGAAGTTGATAAATTTTATTAAGGTGTGCTTCCAAATCGCTGTCTTTCATGGAAGGTATCTTTAATTGACAGTTGGAAATTAAAACATCAGGCGGAAGATTATTGGAATTGATCAATCGTCTTAGTCTTGGCGGAAATATCTTGCCAATCGCCTCTTTTATGCGGGTTAATCGGCTTTTGCGGTAGTGGATTTCGCATCCGATCAATCGCTTTTTAATTTCGATGGGGTCAGGATCCAGCAAATAGTATGCAAGATCTGATATTTTGTATTCCTTCAGCGTTCTTTCATCAGGAATCGTCCCAATTCCGCTCAGGTCGACGTTGACATTTCTACATTCGGAGATAATCCAGATATTCCCTGCGTCAGCCGGTCCGGTTCTATTTTGCTTGGGTGTTGCCAATCTAAGTTTCCTTTAAACGGTTATCAGAAATTTAGCTCGGATAACCCATCTCGATATAAATCCTGTTGGAAACCTCTGAGGCTAGCTGGATGCGATGATCCCCAACATTTAGGAGACATTTAATTTAATATCGGTAATTTTTCAAAAGACTTGAAGATTTGGACGACAATTCTGACAATCAATAAAATAGCGCCGCTAAAGGTGCTGATGCATGCTAAACCGGCAGCATCAACGATGGTGGTTCAAAAAATAAGGGCATGGTTGACTCCCTATGTCAAATCTGTGACTCTCGCAAAAAAATCTGCAGGTTCAATTTTTTATTTTCTCTGCAGTGATATTTTAACCTATCGAATTTATTATCATTCATTTTTACGACCCTTAATTCATATTCTTGGTATGGTTTTTGCTAAAATGCTAAAGGTACCCACAAAGAAAAAAATAGTTTCAGGAGGATTTGACATGCTTAAAAGAATTTTGCTTATTACCATTTTGGGATTGGGATTGGTCGGTTGTGCCGCGCTGGGTCCGTCATCACCTTCTCAGCCTCAGGAAGTTATTGTAAAAGTCGAAGCCAGCAAACCGGCAAAGGTTGATGTAAAACCCGGCGATTTTGTTGCCAAATCTATGGAAGTCCCCAACCAGGAAGGACATCTTTCTCAGCTATCGTTTATTTCCAGAGATAAAGCCTTTGTCAAAATCTTCTCCGGCCTATCGGTGTCTGATGTTACCCGGCTGTGGAACGATCTTTGTGTTCTGGAAAACAACACCTCTATCCGCGATGTGAATTTATTCATTAATTCACCGGGAGGCGATGCCTTTTCAGGGCTTGCCCTTGCCGATCAGATCGAACGCGCCCAACGTAAAGGATTCCGCATCACCGCCCATGCTTCCGGCATCGTCGCCAGTGCGGCGGTACCGGTTTTCGCCGTTTGCAACGTAAGGTTGGCTGCACCGGGAACCATTTTTATGGTGCATGAGGCCGCATTGTGGAAGTGGCCGGGACGAGAAACGGCCTCAGATATTCGCTCCCAGAACGAACTGATGCATCTTTTGCGGGAACGTTATATCGGAAAACTGGCCACAAATTCCAATTTAAATAAAGAAAAGTGGGAGCAACTGGAAAACAAAACCACGTGGTTCAGTGCAGAAAAAGCCAAAGAATGGGGTCTGGTCGATAAAATCGAATAGCGGCCGGACAGTGGCAAAATTCTTTTGAGTAAAAAGGTGCTGAGCGCGTATTGACCTGTATCCAATTCCGGAAAACCATCACATCCATTTCATAGCCTCAGCACCAACCCCTCTTTATCAGAGGTGAATCCCTCTAAATGGCATCTCCCCGAGACCTCAAAGCCGGCTTTCCGGATCCACCAAAAAAACGCCTCCGACCATGGGGGTGTGAAGCGAGACAACTTAATTCTTTACCCAGCAATAAGTTGTTGACCAAATAATCCAGTTTCTGGCATTTTGTTTACAGATCCAATTTTTATCACGTAATAAAGCTAATAATAAAGTCACATAAATATGGGGGAGGAATCATGTTCTATCCAACACTGATGACCGAAGAGGAGAAAGCCATCCAGCAAGAAGTCAGGCAGTTTGTGCGCGATGAGGTGTCCCCTGACTTCATCCGGGCCCTGGATCACGATGAAATCAAATATCCTCGTGAATATGTCGATAAGCTGGCGGCCCGCAACCTGCTGGGGCTGCGTTTCGATCCGAAATGGGGCGGACGCGGACTGCCATGGACCGCCGAAGTTATTGCCGAAGAAGAAATCGGCGTGTTGGGCACCACTTTAGGCTGTGCCTTTGTGATGCCGTCCATTGTGGGTGAAGCCTTGCACGTTTTCGGCAGCAACGAACAAAAAGAGCGTTTTTTGAAGCCGATTCTTCAGGGTAAACTCATCAGCGCCGAGGCTCTTACCGAGCCCAGAGGCGGATCGGACTTTTTCGGTGCCACCACCCGAGCCGAACTGGATGGCGATCATTTCGTGATCAACGGACAAAAGCGCTTTGTGGTGGGGGCTACCGAAGCCGATGTGTTTTTAGTGTATTGTCGCACCAACTTGGATGAAAACGCCCACAAATACCAGCGCATCAGCGCTATGATGGTCGAACGCGGACCCGGCGTGGAGACCGAATATATTTATGGCCTTATGGGCACGCGCGGTGGTGGTACCGGACGTCTGGTTTTCAGAAATTGCAGCGTACCCAGAAAAAATCTCATCGGCGAACTCCACGGCGGAGCGCTGGTTTTTCACCAGATGATGATTCCGGAGCGACTGACATCCGCTGCAGCCAGTTTAGGGGTGCGTGCCGCTCTGGAGGTCGCGTCCCGTTACAGTGACAAGCGTTTTGCCTTTGGCCGGCCCATTCGCAAATATCAGGCCGTCAGCTTTATGGTGGCCGATGCAATCACCCAATTGGATGCGGCCCGCGCACTGGTATACATGGCAGCCCGAGCAGTGGATAGCGGTTCTGCCAATGCGCGACGCTTGGTGAGTGAAGCCAAAAAGTTTGCCACCGACACGGCCTGGGAGGTCGCCAATAAGGCCATGCAGATTATGGGAGGCATCGGCTACACGGAAGTTTATCCCATTGAGAAGATGGTCAGAGATATCCGTTTGTCGCAGATCTGGACGGGAACCAATGAAATCATGAATTTGCTTATCCAGCACGAATATTATAAAGAAGCCTTTGAGGCAGCCAAGGAGGTGCGCAACGTTGAACTGGATGCCCGCGGTCTCGATGGCGAGAACGAAAAGTGTTACACGGATGAGGATATGTGGCGGATTCACACAGACAACATCTAGCCGACCTTACGCCAGCCTTTAGATTTAAATTTCAATTTGAACAGCGTCACCAAGGTTTTCTCGTTTTCTGAGCGAAGAACTTTTTTCACGGTTTCAATGCAAAACAGGGGCTGCAGATATTTGTAAAATTCCCCGCTGGTCTTCCGCATCTCCGAAGCCAGAATAATTTCTCCATCCGGTTTTAAGTAGGTTTGAAATAATTTCAGTAAAGCCGCAAAATCATCTTTCTTATAGATCACTTCTGAGGCGACGATGTAGTCAAATTTTCCTTTTAATTTCGGCTGACTCCAGTTCAGTTCAAGGATCGACAATTGCGGACAATGGTTCAGGTGGGCATTGGCCCGGGCAAACCGGAGGGCATCCGGATTGTATTCTGTCATGGTAATCCGGTGGCCGAACGAACAGGCCACGATGCTCACCAACCCGAGGCCCCCGCCGATTTCAAGAAATTGTTTGTCCGTTTCCACCGGCTTTTCAGCCAGATACCCTGCCAGGATCCAGGAAGCCTTCCACACCTTGGCCCATAACGGAAATTCATGCAAAACATCCCAGGGGTTGATAAAATCATACAAATACCTGGGTAGCAAAATAGTAAACTTCCGACCGGCTAAAGTAATCTCCGTGGGGTCCGTTTCGTATTGGTTGTAGAATGATTGAAGTGAGAACATGATGGCACATTGACCTACAATGTAAGATTACGGAAAAATTATCGTACTCGAAACAATTTTTTTGAATGCTGACTGTTTTCATTAAGAACTTGTAAGCCTTAACTAAAGTTATTATATTAAATTGCTTTTTACAGTATTTTCGCCATAAAATAAATAGAGATAAGGAGCACGGCAAGTGGCAACCTATTATGTGGACGGCAAATTTACTCCGGCAGATAATGCCGTAATTCCAATAAATGACCTCGCCCTATTGCGGGGATACGGCGTCTTTGACTTTTTACGAACTTACAGTGGTCAACCGATTTTTCTCAGAGCGCACATAAAACGGCTGGCGCAGTCTGCCAAACAGATCGGTCTGGATTTACCTCGGTCCCAGAAAGAACTCATTGATATTGTAAACCAGACGCTTAGCAAAAATAAAAATCGTGAATCCAATATTCGAATTGTGCTTACCGGCGGACCCAGTCCGGATTTTATCACGCCACAGGGAAAACCGCGACTGCTCGTTTTGGTTACACCGCTGCCCGAGCAACCCGAATGCTGGTATACAGATGGGGTTAAGATTATCACGATTAATTCGGTGCGGAACATTCCCGGTGCAAAAAGCATAGATTATATTCCGGCGACGATTGCCCTCAAGCAGGCTCGCCGCAAAAAAGCCATCGAAGCCGTTTATGTGGATCGCGATGAATGCGTTTTGGAAGGTACCACCAGCAATCTGTTTATATTTCGTGGAGATCGGTTAGTTACTCCGGGCAGGTCAATTCTCAACGGCATTACGCGCAAAGTGATACTCAAACTGGCAGCGAACAAATACCAAACTGACATAAGGGATATTGCTCGTGATGAGCTTTATGCAGCCGATGAGGTGTTCATTACCGGCTCCAATAAAGAAATTGTACCGGTGACAAAAGTGGATAAAAAAACCATTGGAGACGGCAAACCCGGAAAACGTACAAAAAAGATTATGGAAGCATTCGCCACCTATACGGCTGAAGAAGCGCAATCCCATAAGCTTAGATAGCTGTTTTCTTCGAAACGGTCGTCTGTTAATTTAAAACCGCATAAGGTTAAATATCATCAGCCGGCTGTGGGATTAAACGATCAAAAGGAGGCATTTTATGTCGGAAATCTCGGAAAGTGAAATATACGACTTGATCATTATCGGGGGAGGTCCCGGCGGACTTTCTGCTGGTGTTTATGCCATGCGGGCCGCATTGAAAACCGTATTGATTGAAATGGCCGCCCCCGGAGGACAGGTCAATAATTCGGATTCAGTGGAAAACTGGCCCGGAGATGAACATATCAGCGGCGCTGAGTTGGCGATGAAATTCTCCCAGCATGCCCAATCCTATGGTCTTGAAATCATTTACCAAGAAGCCATGGAATTGGAACCCGGGCTTGATTACCATCGGGTCAAATTGGCCAATGGTGATATCTTAAAGGCCCATGCGGCGATTTTAGCAACCGGTGGAAGTCCTCGCAAACTGCATGTGCCCGGTGAGCAAGAACATTACGGCAAAGGAGTATCCTATTGTGCGGTTTGCGACGGATTCTTTTTCAGAAACAAAACGGTTGTGGTCGTTGGCGGCGGCGACACCGCAGCTGAAGAATCTCTCTATCTCGCCAAATTGGCTAAAAAAGTATATCTGGTGCATCGCCGGGATGCCCTGCGGGCAGGGGCCCTTCTTCAACAGCGTGTCAAGGCTGACTGCAATATCGAGATCCTCTGGAATTCGGTGGTAACGGAAATTAAAGCCGATGATGATGGGGTTCATACAGTGGCGCTAAAGGACACCCAAACCGGAAAACAGCGTGAATTGGCCACCGACGGTGTCTTCATTTTCATAGGATTTGATCCCAACAATAATCTCGTGCCGGCCGGTACCAAAATGAATGCCGATGGATATGTGATTACGGATGAAAAGTGCGAAACCAACTCCCCCGGCATTTATGTCATCGGCGATCTCAGGCAAAAATATGGCCGCCAAATCGTTCTTTCGGCGGCAGACGGCTGCACGGCCGCCCTGGCGGCTGCCCGTTTTGTTGAAACGCGCAAAACAGCCGAGGTATGTGAATTGCCGGAGCAGCTACAGAGCCAAGCCTCCTAGTAGGGAACCATTAAGTCGACAACTCGAAGGTTTGACACTGATTTGTGGCTGCTTGCCTCTGGCTAAAGGCATACAGGATAAAGCAACCAGCTGCCAGCGAACAGAAACCAGTGGCCAGGGACCAGCAGATATATGTCCGGCATTAAAAGCTTTTTTTTCAAATTCATTATACTGACAGCGATGCTGCTCGGCACCCCCTTGCTGGGTGTATCTCTGGCCGGGTATCCGGTCTTAAGATTTTTGGAGTTTCCCCCAAAAACCCGGTACGTCCAGCATGCACCGTTTTCATGGTTCGCTTTTGCAGCTTACAGCTTAAGCATTCTGGCTGTTGTCATTCCGCTGATAATAAGCGGATTGCGATCACACCCAAATCAAAGCACCGCCGCTTCCAGTCGTAAGACGTTTCCTTGGTGGGGCTGGCTTGGCTTGCTTAGCGGTCTTATCTCCTGGATTCTCGCTTGGACCCGGTTGCCATGGTTTGCTGAATTTCAGCCGCATACCTTCAGCCCCTTGTGGTTTTCGTTTATCCTAGTGATCAACGCGATTTGTTATCGCCAGACCGGCAGCTGCCTGATGACGGACCGCCCAGGTTATTTCTTGTTGCTCTTTCCGACAAGCGCTGCCTTTTGGTGGTTTTTTGAATACTCAAATCGCTTTGTCCAAAACTGGTATTATATGGGACCGGATTTCAGTCCCCAGGAATATTTTTGGTATGCCACCCTTCCTTTTTCAACCGTCCTGCCGGCGGTTTTAAGCACCCGGCAATGGTTTTTTTCGTTTCGCTGTCTCCGTCAGCGATACGGCAATTTCGTATCCTTTACCCTTCCCTATCCCAGGCCACTGGCCAGTGGTATTTTACTGATATCTGCCATGGGTCTGGCCGCTATCGGAGTGTGGCCGAATTATTTGTTTCCCCTGCTCTGGGTGTCTCCGCTGCTGATTATTGTCTCCTTGCAGATCCTAATGAAAGAGCAAAATATCATTGACCAAATGTGCGCCGGGCATTGGGGCTTTGCGGTATCTTCGGCTTTAGCCGCGCTTTTTTGCGGCGGGTTCTGGGAAATGTGGAATTATTTCAGTCTGGCCAAGTGGGAATACAGCATACCGTTTGTGCATCGATTCCTAATTTTTGAAATGCCGCTTTTGGGCTATGCGGGATACCTTCCGTTCGGGCTGGAATGTACGGTCGTCGGCGGTATGTTAGAAAAAATGCTGAGGCGATGAATACCTTAGGCCAAATTTTTTGCTCAAATTGGTGGGTTTCTCATTTGGATATTAAAAACATCGGCGTTGGATGTGAATTATATTGACTCAACGTTTTTAGTAGTATATCGTAGAATTACGATTAACGATATGGGAAAACCCGAGACAGTATGAAATTATTGCGATACGGTTATCATGTCACTGTTTATGCATATCACTGCTTATAAAGGATCGTTAGAAAATGGATAAACCAGTTCAAGGGCGCCAAGATTGCTGCACAAATGAAAATTTGTCGAAAGCATGTTCTTTGCAACAAGAAATCGTTATTCAACCGTCAATGCCGGCACCTGTCCGGGATGAGATCTGCTGTGGTTCTCCCCCGGGACCGGAAAGCAATTTTTTTGAACGTCCGGGCTATGTATTGCAGCAATTTGTAAAGGATTTCGTTGATACGCCGGTCGGTCCGGCACCCAGAATAAAAACTGAACTGGACCGAAAAGATCTGCTCGGCAAGTTGGCGGTGCGCTGGGGGATCCGCCGCGATAATTATAAAGTTGCACCGGGACTATATTGCGTTGGAACCCCGGATCAGAACGCTCCGGTTCTGGTAACGGCAAATTACAAGCTAACCTTCGATGTTTTACGCAGGGAATTGGGATCGATCAACGCCTGGATTCTGGTTTTGGATACCCGCGGTATTAACGTGTGGTGCGCTGCCGGAAAAAATCTTTTCTCGACTACCGAAGTCATCAAAAGGGTACAACTCACCGGTTTGGAAAAAGTTGTTCGGCACCGTCAGTTAATTTTACCTCAGCTGGCGGCAACAGGCGTCTCCGCCCATCAGGTAAAAAAAGGCAGCGGGTTTAAGGTCACTTGGGGGCCCATCCGGGCCAACAGTATCAATTACTTTTTACGAAACAACCTCAACGCTGATGATTCAATGCGCCGGGTAACCTTTGCGTTTAGGGAGCGATTGGGACTTGTGCCCGTGGAGCTTTCTCATCTCGTCAAACCGAGCCTATGGGTTCTGTTGGCTATCTTCCTCGTCTCCGGTATCGGATCAAATATTTTTTCTTTGGCGATCGCTTGGCCCCGAGGACTGATGGCAACGACAGCCTATGCCGCAGGGATTTTAGCCGGTGCGCTGGCGGCACCCGCTTTTCTCCCCTGGATTCCCGGCCGTTCATTCGCGTTAAAAGGTGCCATTACCGGAATCATCTGCGGGATCGGCGTCATTTTGATTTTCCATGCCGCATTGCAATTTTGGGAAATGGTTGCACTGGCGTCTTGCACCACGGCAATAAGCTCTTATCTGGCTATGAATTTTACCGGATCAACACCGTTTACATCCCCATCCGGAGTTGAAAAAGAAATGCGCAAAGCCATACCCATGCAAACCCTTGCCGTATTGATGGCAGCAGTAGCATGGATCGGATCGGCATTTGCTAAGTAACGCTAAAATAAACTAAGGATAAAATATGGAAAAATTCAGATATCTACCTGGTGTCTCAACGCTGAAGCTTGATACCCAAGCCTGCGTGGGCTGCGGAATGTGCGATATCGTCTGCCCGCATGGGGTTTTTTTGCTGGAAAACAATAAGGCAAAAATCTGTGACCTTGATGGGTGCATGGAATGCGGGGCCTGCGCGAAGAATTGCCCGACAAACGCTATCACGGTTACTCCCGGTGTGGGATGTGCCAACTATATTATTCAAACCTGGATTAAAGGTAAGGATGCGGCTGTGGAATGTTGCTGAGTTTCCAATTATTCCGACAACCGATCCCAAAAGGCTTTGGCATCTGCCTGTCGTCTGTCCTTTCCGGAGTCGGAGTCCTGTTTCGTGGGACGATAGCCTCTCAACCGAGCAATTCGTTCTTCCAAGGGAGGATGGGTCGAAAACAGGCTCATCATGCTCCTGCCTGACAACGGATTGATAATAAACATATGTGCCGTTGAGGGATTGGCCTTCATCGTCAATCTTTTCGAGTAATGTCCAAGTTTTTCCAGTGCGCGCGCCAGTCCTTCAGGATGGCCGACAAAACCGGCTCCGGTAGCATCCGCCAGATATTCCCTGGAACGCGATATGGCCATCTGAATGATTAAGGCCGCAATCGGGGCTAAGATCGACATCACAAGCAATCCGATAATACCTGCCCCGCCTTCATCATCATTGCTGCTACTGCCTCCAAAAAATGCAAAAAAGCGTGCCATATACCCCAAAATCATAATAGCCCCTGCCATGGTGGCCGCAATACTTCCGATCAAGATATCGCGATTTCTCACATGCGCCATTTCATGGGCCAATACACCCATGACCTCTTCGCGATCCATGATGTTAAGAAGACCTTCTGTTACCGCCACAACCGCATGCTGGGGGTTTCTTCCGGTGGCAAAGGCATTGGGTGCTTGATTGGGCATTACATATAATTTTGGCATGGGGAGTCCTGCCCGCCGGGATAGTTCCTGAACCATTTCATAAAGCTCCGGTGCCTGTTGACGGGTGACCTCCTGGGCACGATACATTTTTAATACAATCTTATCCGAATACCAGTAACTGAAAAAGTTCATCCCCGCTGCGATAAACAACGCAATGATCATTCCCTGTTGACCGCCAATTAGTTGGCCGATCCACAGAATCAGGGCAGTCATCGCTGCCAGCAAGATGGTGGTTCGAATTTGATTTCCCATTGCCTTAAGCTCCTTTCAATAATAAATCTTTAGGCACATGTCCGCCTTTTAACAAATTAAACACCCCCCAAAAACCGGCTGTCACAGCATGCCAAAATATAAAACCGATCGCAAAAAACGCAACGTGTATGACTGATTTTAATGTCTAAATGTCATTTAATTAAAAATTTTGATTTTACATAAGCATCTGTTGTAAAAGGAAATCTTATGTGCTAATCATATAAAAAATGAAAAGTTTGGAGTAATTTTTATGATAGACGATCTTTTGGACGAAAAAAATGGAAAAGAAGAAAAAAGTTTTGCGTCACTGCTGGATTCCTATTGCCCTATAGATAGCAAAGAATTACAAGTTGGAGATAAGGTGCAGGCTAAAATTATATCCATCGGAAAAGATACTGTCTTTGTCGATACCAATACCAAAATAGATGGTGTGGTGGATAAGCAAGAACTGGTGGATGAAAATGGACAGCTACAGCATGAAGAAGCCGATGTCATCGAATTGTATGTGGTCTCACTTACGGAGGATGAAATCAAACTTTCAAAAGCCATATCAGGTATCGGCGGCCTATCTCTATTGCGGGAGGCATATGAAAAAGAGGTGCCCGTGGAGGGCAAGATCATAGAGACTTGTAAAGGCGGATTTAGGGTCGATGTGTTGCACAGAAAAGCATTTTGCCCGGTCAGTCAGGTTGATTTGGAGTATGTTGAGAATCCTGCCGATTATGTCGGTTCAACATGCCGCTTTTTAATTACGCAGTTTGAGGAAAACGGTCGGAATATTGTTCTCTCCAGACGCGTTCTTCTCGCCCAGGAACTGGAAAAGTCCAGAAAGCAATTTTATGAATCCTTAAGAGTCGGAATGGTAACGGAAGGCAAGATAACCCGGTTGATGCCGTATGGCGCCTTTGTTGAATTATCTCCCGGCGTGGAGGGTATGATCCATGTTTCTGAACTCAGCTGGTCCAAAATAAGAACCCCTGATGAAATTGTCAGTTTCGCAGATGCGGTAACGGTTAAAGTTATTGGTATCGAACCGCGTGAAAAATCCGATCAATTGAAAATCGCTTTGTCTGTCAAGCAACTTAGTGAAGATCCCTGGATCAGTGCCGGTGGGCGGTTTCATGAAGGCGATAAACTGAAAGGCGGCGTCACCCGTTGTGCACCTTTTGGTGCATTTGTTGAAATTGCACCGGGAATTGAGGGTTTAGTGCATCTTAGTGAAATGAGCTATACAAAAAGGGTCAACAAACCTCAAGAGGTTGTATCTGAAGGCGAAACAGTTTCGGTACTGATAAAAGAAATTGATCTAGAGCAGAGACGCATCTCATTGAGCATAAGGGATGCCGAAGGCGATCCGTGGCTTGAGGTGCCGGGAAAGTATGCGGTGGGCCAATCAACAAAAGGTATCGTCGAAAAGAAGGAGAAATTTGGATACTTTATAAACCTCTCCCCGGGAATAACCGGGCTTCTGCCCAGGTCGAATTTGCGCCAATCATCGAAACCGGCGCTCATCGAAAAATTCAAAGAAGGCGATCCCATACCGGTGATAATTGAAGCCATAAACCTTCAGGAGCGAAGAATCACCCTGGCCCCCGCCGATGCAAAGGATGAACAGAACTGGCAAAAATATTCCAAAGATAATCAACCCCAATTGGGGTCTTTGGGTGAAAAACTACAACAGGCC
>Ga0209536_100001329_pt1 | contig 41175 bp, 32 predicted proteins | sample DeeMarSeWOR28_12_FD_187461 | JGI IMG/M metagenome (GOLD analysis project Ga0209536, IMG submission 187461) | Marine sediment microbial communities from White Oak River estuary, North Carolina - WOR-2-8_12 (SPAdes) (version 2) | ecosystem: Environmental > Aquatic > Marine > Intertidal zone >...
GTGCCTTGCAGGAGTTCCTGGAGACCGGCTACCTGACGTTCCGCCAGATCTCCGACATCGACCGTTTCCTCGAACTGCTGCGACAGCGCATGGACCATGTCTTCAGGCGCATCTACGAGGCGTCCTAGCAAAACGGCGTCGAACTCTTCGGGCACGGGCCACGAGACCGTCGTGCACATCGTCAACCGCCGGCAGAAAGGCCTTGCGCGATTCGCGTCGATACCGCGGATGGATCACCACTTCGTCGTGTTCCCCGATGCTCGTGCCGCGTTTCGCGAAGAGGGCGGGCACGATCATGCACGGCCATTCCTCGACCTTGCACTGGAGTGGCTGAAAGCGCTTTAGGATCAGTACGCGGCTGGTGCAACGGCGCATCCCCGAGGAGTGGCACCAGCAGCACGGTGGATGGCGACTCAGTCTAGTCGTCGTCCACCTCGAACTGCCCGGTCAGCCTGCGCCAGACGTGCGACCAGCTGAGACCGATCGCGAGCATGACGGAAAGGATGACCAGGATGACCCAGGTAAACTGCGAAACGGAGTCGATGCGCAGTACGCCGAAGTCGACCAGCAGCCAGACGATGCCGCCGAACAGCAGCGCCTCCAGGATCAGGCCGAACGTACCCATCGAGCGCTGTGTGGCTGTCAGCAATATGACCCAGCCGATCAGGACGATGACACCGACGACGAAGTGCTCGGGCCCCAGCCCGCTGTTGGAGAACGCGTTCTTCAACCAGTGCACATAGGACCAGCCGCTGGGATTGTATGTGGCGAGGACCAGCACCAGCGTCGCGGCGAGGCGGATGGCGAAGCCGCCCCAGTCGAATTCGGCGGATGTCCGGCGTCGGCCGGAACCGCCGCTCTCAGTCTTGTCATTCATGGTTCGCTCTTTTTCTTGGGCCGCTTGAAGGCGATTCGACGATCGTAGCGAAATTTACATGATATTTGCCAGCCGCATGGCCGCTTTTTTCGGCCGGATCATTTCACCGGCCAAAATCACAACGTTCGCGGCAGACTGGCTGACTTGCGCTTGCGGACTGCAGGAATGGAACCAAGTCGATCAGCCTACGGTACTGTTCCCGTTGCCGGTTCCGACATCAGGCTTTCAATGCCCGCCGTATTGAAGGACTTCGTGGCGAACTCGTACGTGCCCGGAGCGAGGTTCTCCACGACGTAGGTGGTGATCCCGGGATTGCGGATCGTCACGGAATCCGTGTAGCTGCCTGATGCCAGACCCCAGTAGATTCGATAACCGGCAAGATCGGTCAGCGGCGTGCCGTTGTTGTTTTGTGTGGGCGCCGTCCAGCTCAACCTGATCGAGCCCAGACTGACTGCCTCTACCGTGATTGACCAGGTCATGCTCGCCGTATCCGTGCCGTCACTGACGGTGACGCGGATCTGCGAGTAATTGCCGACGTCCCCGTCTCGGGGCGTTCCACTCAGTGTCCCGGTCGCGGAATCGAATGAAGCCCACGACGGCAAATTGGCGACTCTGAAGTCGAGGGTACCACCGTCCGCGTCAGCGGCCGTCGGCGTGAACGAATAGACCTGTCCGACAGTCACCGTCGAAGCGGGAGACCCGCCGATGGTGGGCGGCGAATTCGAGAGGACCACTTCGATGGCGAAGCGGGCGAGACGATCGGTGAGCTCGCCATCTGATACCGTGATGACGATGTTGTCGTAACGTCCGGCGTCCGAATCACGCGGCGTTCCGCTCAGCCTGCCGGTTGACGTGTCGAAAGAGGCCCAGGCCGGTTTGTTCGAAATACTGAACGACAGGACATCGTCGTCCGGATCGCTCGCGGTGGGTGTGAAGGAGTATGCCTCGCCAGCAACTACGGATCTCGCTGGCGACCCGGAAATATCGGGTGGTGAGTTTCCTGTTGTCACCACGATCGTGAAGGGCTCGAGACTGGTGTCGAGATCGCCATCGGATACGGAAATGACGATGTCCGCGAATCTGCCCATGTCTCCGTCTGCCGGAATACCCGTGAGGGTCCCCGTTGCAACATCGAAAGTTGCCCAGGCGGGCAGGTTGGAAATGGCGAATGTCAATGCATCACCATCGGGATCACTTGCAGTGGGAGTGAACGAATACGTCGCGCCTGGTGCGACAGCCGTATCCGGCACGCCCTCGATCTGTGGCGGGCGATTCTGCGTCGTGATATTGCCGTCACTTCGCGCGACCTCGTTTATCATGTCGAGTGTCGTAACGTCCGCCGCGGCAACGGTGGGCAGAAGCGCCGCTATGGCAGTGCCGTAATCTGACGGAATCAGCGAACGAACCATCGTGGGATCCATCGCACTGTTCAGTCCGCTGACGGTGGAATGCAACCCCCTGAATCGCTCGTCACCTGAGATCGTGTACGCGGCGGCGAGGCTCACTCTTGCCTTATCGATCATCGGTTCCGTTACCGGCAAGTCCTCGACCAAGCGTGCAGGTGAATTGCCGACTCGCCTGATCGCGTCATTCATTGCGGCTGCAGCATTGGATCCGCCGACGCGCAGTTCGTTCGCCATCGACTCGAGCAAGACCTGCCCGTAAACAAGGGTGGCAACAGCAGAAACCCTGGCATCGGCAACATCACCGCCGCGCCCGTCAATCACGCCGTCCGCCAGGTCTGACGCTATCGTGACGATGACGTCGTCAGTAGAGAATACGAACCCGGCATTACTCAGATGCCCGCTGGTTCGACGAAGCAGTTCCGCGAGCGCTTCCGATGACTTTACTATCTCGGCAATATTGGAGTCGGTGACCCGTGAACGCATTATCCCAGTTGACGCAAGCTCGTTCAGACCGCTATTCAGCTCGGCTACGACAACGGCCTCGGCGAAAGATACGTTTGTTGCGTTCAGCCCGCCGTCGAGCTGCTCCGCAAGTGACACGATCATGGTCGAAAACGGATTCAGATTCGCAATGGCCTGCTCGCCCGCACTCAACACCACGGACTCGAGGACAAAGTCCGGTGACTGTCCCGTTACAAGGTCGGTGCCGCCAACGGCGTCGATTATCAGCGGAAATTCGTCGTCCGAAACGTCAAGTGTCACCTGGTAACTTGCGCTGGTATCGGAGGTGAAACTCGCGATCACCCCACCGCTCGCGCCGAGAACCCGCATGTCGGCACTGACGATGGGACCATCCCCGACGCTTCCCGTCAGGGTTACTTCATCGCCGCCGCGACCGGCAAAGCCCGAGCTCTGCTCCTCGAGGCAGCCACTCAGCAACGTCGCGGAAGAGACCGCAAGCAAAAGGCTGAAGACTGAGGAATTTGAAGGTACGGCCACCATGGATCTGCTCCTGCCCCGGATATTGCAGGCAAACCCATTAGCCGAAAGTTATGTCAAATCAGAGCCTTCTCGAGTGTATCGACAGGCCCTCTTGCCATTCTTGACCCGCCGCTCGGAACGCCCTCGTTCCGTGATCGGCCAGATCGAACTTGATACCTGGCAGCCCCGCCATCATAGGCCTAAGCCCTTAGATCGGTGGCTTTGCGTGACAATCTTTCGATTGGTTTGCCCTTTTCAGCTGTCAAATTGAAGAGGGTATCTATCCCTGTATACGACTTGATCCGTAATCGTAAGCTATCAGGTTTCAGACAGAAAGAAACCTGTCTCAAAATTGCGACGCATTATGTTCCATCGCAACGGACGCGCGGCGTGGTCCGGCGGATGAGCACACCTGGTGATCAGTCGACCGTGGTGGTTGTTGGTCGGGAGTGGTTGCTTTCGACTCCCTCAGCATTGACCGCGGTCGCAACGAAGGCGTAGGTCCCGGGATCGAGGCCGCTGATGACGTATCGCGTCACCGAAACATTCCCGATGAACACGCTGTGCCGGTAGTCACCGACAGACGGGCCCCAGTAGATACGATAGCCGGCCAGGTTCCGGAGCAGGCTGCCGTCCGTATTGGCCGTAGGGGCTGTCCAGCGCAGCGTAACGGTGCCCGATGCGGCACCTTGCGCAATCACCTCGATCGAAAACGGGCCGAGCGCGTCGGTCAGATTGCCATCAGACACGACGATTTCGATGCCAGGGTAGATCCCGATATCCGAGTCGGTGGGTGTGCCGCTGATCGACCCCGTTTCGCTGTCGAACGTGGCCCAGCCCGGTAACGCGATGACCGACACCTGAATCTTGTCGCCGTCGGCGTCTTCAATGATCGGAGTGAAACTGTAGCTTTCGCCGGCCGTGATGACCGCCGGAGGGTCTCCCGAGATGCTGGGAGCACTATTCCCGATTCCGGGGCCAGCTGATCGCTGTCCGGCAGTCCCGCTGTCGCCCGCCTGGCACCCCCACAGACCCGTGCCAGTAACCAGGCAGACACCCAGCAGGCGCGCGAACCGAGTATTGCCATCATGCCGACGCATTACGCCCTGAGACCTACGCCCGTCAGCCGAAACGGTGCAGAATACGTTATCATTATTATGATAAAAAACAATACCCTAAACCGGGTACGCCCCTGTTCCAATAAGCTGATACGATTTTCGACTGAAGCGAACCGCAATCGCGCACACCGGGAAACATGACTTCGTGAGCAACGAGACATTTTATCCGCTCTCCGTCCCTGTCATACGCGGCAACGAGAGCAAATATGTCCAGGAATGTCTCGACACCGAGTGGGTGTCTACAGCCGGATCCTTCGTGAACCGACTGGAAACCGAATTCGCTTCGATAGTCGGCGCAAGGCATGCCATTGCGTGCAGCTCGGGAACCGCAGCGCTGCAGGTAGCCTTACGTTGCGCCGGGGTTTGTGCCGGGGAAGAAGTCATTGTTCCTACGGTTACGTTCATAGCCACGGCAAACTCCGTTAGCTACCTCGGCGCACACCCTGTATTTGTCGACTGCGATCCGTTCTACAACATCAACGTCGAATCGTTGCGAAGCTTCCTCGAAACCAATACCAGCCGTCGAGAAGGTGTTACTTTCAACAAGGAGACGAAACGACGCATTGCCGCGGTTGTTCCCGTTCACGTGTTCGGGAACGCCGTCGACATGGACCAACTAGTCCCACTATGTGACGAATTCAACCTGGCCATTGTCGAAGATGCTGCCGAGAGTCTTGGCACAAGGTATCGCAGCGGACGGCATTCGGCGCGACATTCAGGCACGATTGGCCTGTTGGGTTGCTTCTCTTTCAATGGCAACAAGATCGTAACAACCGGCGGCGGCGGAATGATCGTTACAGATGACGACGATTTGGCCAGCCGATGCAGGCACCTCACGACCACTGCCAAGGAAGACGAGGTACGCTACATACATGACGAAATCGGATACAATTTTCGACTGACCAACCTGCAGGCGGCCGTCGGTGTGGCGCAACTGGAGAGCCTGTCGCAATTTCTCGAGATAAAAAGGAACAATCATTCCGTATACAACCGGTTACTCGACGAGATTCCCGGCCTCGACCTTGCTGCGACGCCGAGCTACGCCGACAACAATTTATGGATGTATCCGGTCCGGATCGATACAGGCCTGTTCAGCATGGATCGCGAAGAACTTCTGAAGGCCCTGGCGGAGCACCGTGTTCAGACTCGCCCGTTGTGGCAGTTGAATCATCGCCAATCTCCCTACAGCCATTGCATGGCTACGGCATGTCCGACCGCTGATCGCCTGTTGGCGGAAACGCTGTGCTTCCCATGCAGCACCAACCTCACCGATTCCGATGTCGAAGAAATCGTCAGTCGTATCCCCAGGTGACGAAATAATTCTCGTGGGCGGCGGCGGCCATGCGCGCGTCATCCTGAGCGTGCTTGAAAGGCTTGGCGCACGCATTGTCGGTTATACCGCCATTGAGAAGAGCCCGGACTTTCCATGCGCGTATCTCGGTACGGATGAAGTGCTGCTCAAGAATGGCTATCCCTCTGATCAGGCCCTGGTCATGGGCGTCGGGCTTCCCGCTCCCAACCCCAATCGCCTTGTGCTGGTCCGGCACTTCACTGAAGCGGGCTTTTCGTTTCCACCCGTTACAGCGCCCGGAGCGATCGTGTCCGCGGATGCCGAATTGTGCCTGGCGGCCGCCGTTCTCGACGGGGCAATAGTCGCAACCGGTAGTCGCCTGGGCATTGGCTGCATAGTCAATCACAATGCAAGCGTCGATCATGACTGCATCATTGGCGATAATTCGCATGTTGCGCCTGGTGCGACGATATGCGGAGGCGTTCGCATCGAGTCGAACAGCTTTGTGGGTGCCGGCGCGACAGTTGTTCCCGGAGTTCGAGTTGCCGAGAACTGCATCATAGCTGCGGGAGCAACGGTTACGGCGAGCACGGAAGCGGATTCGATGTACGCCGGATGCCCTGCGCGCCGAGTTCGCTAGCCCGTTATCGGCCATGAGAACGAGCGTCATTCCAGGGCAACGAAAAGAAGCAGAATTGGGAGATTCGTGCCCCATTCCTGTCGCCCGTCCCTGAATCGGCTCAAGGAGAGAGAAAACTCTATGGAACCAACTCGCTTACCAGACATTCCCGACATTGAGTTGCGAGCAAATTACGTCGCAGACGAGATCAACAGGCGATTGCCTGCCGATTACAGAAAGGCCATTTATGACGAGTCGATTCGCGAGGCTCGCGCGCGCTCGGATGCCGGATTGAAACGCAAGATCCTGCTTATCGGCGGGGCGGGCTACATCGGCACGATCGTTACACAGCATTTGCTGGAGCGCGGCTATCTCGTCAAATGTATCGATAATTTCATTTACGGGCATGACTTCACTGTTTTGCCATTTCTTGCGAATCCGGGGTTCGAGTTCTCGCGTATCGATATGCGAGATACGTCGAAGGTGATGGGCGAGTGCCGGGATTGCACGGACGTAGTGATTCTCGCCGGCCTGGTCGGTGACCCGATAACCAAGAAGTACCCGCGCGAGTCGGAGGAGATCAATCTGCTCGCCATGTCGGCCCTGATCGAGGGACTCACGACTCAATCGCAGATCAACAAGGTGATCTTCGTATCAACGTGCTCGAACTACGGTCTGATTCGCTCCGATGAGCTTGCAAGCGAGACCCATCAGCTGAATCCCCTGTCTCTATACGCGAAAGCCAAGGTGGCCATCGAGCAGGAGCTCATCAATATCGGCGATTCTTCGGGATTCTCGCCGACGACTTTGCGCTTTGCCACTGCATTCGGTTACTCGCCCCGTATGCGCTTCGACCTCACGGTCAGCGAATTTACGCGTGACCTTTACCTCGGCAGGGAACTGGTGGTCTATGATGCCGACACGTGGCGGCCTTATTGTCACGTTGAGGACTTTGCAGAACTCATCCGGCGTGTACTAGAGGCACCCGTGGATCGAGTAAATGGCGCGACATTCAATGCAGGAAGCGACAAGAACAACTTTACGAAACGCATGATCGTCGAAACAGTTTTGCAGTACATTCCCGACGGCAACGTCAAGTACCAGGACAAGGGGTCGGACCCGCGAAACTACCGGGTCAATTTCGAGAAGGTACGCAACGTCTTTCATTTCGATCCCGACCGGACAATCGCCAACGGCATTGAAGAACTCGTCGGAATCATGGCACTCGGATTCTTCAATACCGATGGACCGTGTCCTGGCTGGTGGGGAAACTATTCTCTGGACAAGATCGCACCGCTAGCATAGTCGCGCGACCGGGCCCTGCTTGCGGCATCATGTCGATCAGACTGCTATCGCAGGAGTACGATCCCGCAATCGACGGCCTGCGCGCAGTTGCAATTGTTGCGGTCCTCGGATTTCATTTTTCCCCGTATCGATTTCCGGGCGGTTACGTAGGCGTCGATGTCTTCTTCGTAATCTCGGGATTTCTGATAACGAGGATCATCATTGAGCAGTTGCGGGCGGGCACATTCTCGTTCCGACGATTCTACCGGCGCCGCTTCTACCGGATCGTTCCTGCACTTGCCGTAACCGTCCTGGCGACCCTGCTGTTCGGCATCGTTCTGTTCACGCCGACCGACCTCACCAATCTCGGCGCGTCGAGCACCGCATCACTGCTAATGGTGCCCAATGTGTTGTTCTGGAGTGAAGCAGGATACTTCGACGTCGGCGCGGATCGTAAACCGCTGTTGCACTTCTGGTCGCTGGGCGTGGAAGAGCAATTCTACTGGATCTGGCCAATCGTGCTGCTTGCGGCATATCGTTGGCGCAGGATTTCAGGTGTGGCCTGGCTCATCGCAGCCACGTGCGTGCTCTCGCTTCTCGCCTCCGAGTATGTGCTCGACGTCGACAGCATGGCGGCATTTTATCTGATGCCCTTCCGGATGGCGGAATTTGCAATTGGCGCCGCCTGCCTCTGGATTCCGCGATTCGGAAGAACGAGCCTGGCCGGCACCACATCCCTTGCTGCCGGGATGTTGATGATCGCGAGTGCGACGTTCGTGTTCGACGAGTATACGCGCTTCCCCGGCGTCTCGTCGCTTCTGCCCTGCCTCGGGACTGCATTGGCTATCATCGCGTCTCGAACGGCCGCCGCCTCCCTAACTCTCGGCAACTCCGTCGCAACCGGCCTTGGTCGCATATCCTACTCGTTGTATCTCGTGCACTGGCCGCTACTCGTATTTGCCGGGTATTGGAAAACTGGTACTTTGACGCGCAGCGAGAAGACCTTCTTGCTTGCGGTGTCGGTAATCTCAGCGTGGCTCCTGTACCGGTATGTCGAACAGCGTTTTCGCCTGTCCGGCGTCAGGTTCCGGCGCCGCGGGCAGCAGCCGCACACAAAGACGCTCACTGCGGTTTTCATAATCGGCCTGGTAACCGGTGTCTATGCACTCCACTCCGGGGGCATTCCGCAGAGAATCGAAGACAGATGGGTTACGGAACCTGCGACAGCGCCGGCAGCAGGCTGCGAACTGGTGCGCAAGATCTCCGAATTCGAGCGCATTTGCGAGATCCGAGCGGACGGTGCCACAAGGCGACTGGCCCTGGTTATTGGCGATAGTCACGCCGACCACCTGGTCCCGGCGCTATCTTACCTGTCCCGCGAAGCGGCAATGGACTTTCGTGTCTGGACGCACTGGGGTTGTCCGCCGCTTTGGGGCGTACACAAATCGCGCCTTGACGAGCCTGCGCGAGAGCGGTCCTGCACGGACGCCGTGCAGCGCTGGGAGTCTCATGTCGAGGAAAATCACTACGACCTGATCGTACTTGCCGCGCGCTGGATGTGGCTATTCGAGCCTGTTCGCTACGGTGCGCTGGAGCTGAGACGGGATTATCTTGTCAGTAACTCAGATCCGGTTTATGACGTCGAGGTTTCGCGCCGACTGTTTTCGGAACGGATCGCCTCGACCGTGAAATCGATCGTCGACTCAGGGGCGCCGGTCGTCGTGATATCACAGGTGCCCTTGCTTGCCCGGTCAATAATTGAATGCGACTCCGTTCCGGGGTGGCTGTACTCGGCCGAGCACCGCCGGCAACGCTGCGATCCGGGTGTCACCTATCAGGAGCAGATCGATCGCCTGAATTTTACCGACTCGACAATAGAATCACTGGGATCCGCCTGCGTTCTCCCCATTCTGCCGTCGGAATATCTCTGTGACCCTGCCGCCCGTGCCTGCCTGTCCATAGTGGATGGTCAGGCCCTCTATTCCGACACCGACCACCTTTCCGTCCGCGGCAGCCTTTGGCTCGCTACAGAGATCCAACCTCGGCTGGCTGCGTGGCTGGAGTCGGCTGGCAAAGCATGCACGGCCGATCGGACTTCGGTACCCTAACCGAACATAATTCCGCAATTCGTTAAACACGGATCGCGGTCCCTCGGGAACACTGGATTAATTCTGTAGCGATCTCTATCATCGTTTTGGACGCATCCGCATAGCCAAAGAGCAGAATTCCCGCGTTGCCAAACAAACCAAGTACAGTTCATGTCGTTCACTGCATCGACACCGAGGGACCGTTGCATGAATCCGTTCCCGCGACCTTCGAACGCCTGGCGAGCATATTCGGTATAGAACTCGAACCGAGTCGCGCACTGCTCGAGCAACTGCAGGCCGGAACGGTCGATCTTGGCGGCATCGAAGGCGAAGTCAGGAAGGTCGTAGACCCGCACCTGCTCGAGTACAACGACACCTGGGACAAGGTCGACACGATGCTCCATCGCATCATGGCCGAAGAGTTCCGCAGCCGGGTAGTCGACTCCTTTGGTGGCGGCTGGGTCTACAGTTGGTTCTGTCTGGATCACATTGGTTATGGGGAAAACCCACGCAGACGGGACATGGGATACGGCAATGTCTTCTCGCATTATCGACAGATGCTCGTCGAGACAGACTCCAGGCAGGATGAACTCCATTTCCACTTTCATCCACACAACTTTCGACACGAGGCGCACCGTTGTGCCACGCATTGGTGGGCCAATTCCGACTCCTTGTATCAGATATTGTGTCGGCGGATTATCGATCACGGCTGGTTTCCAGTCGCCAACCGTCCTGGTTTTCATGTAACCCGGCCTGATAGTCACTGGTTCCTGGAACAATTCATACCGTTCGACTTCGCCAACCAGGCCCTTGTCGGCGGCGAAGAAGACAAGCAGGCAGATCTCCGCGGCGGCCGTTTCGGCGACTGGCGGCGCGCACCCGCAGATTGGCAACCCTATCACCCTTCCGCGGACGACTATCAAGTTCCCGGTGATTGCCGCAGATGGGTCGCGCGCTGCCTGAACGTGGGAACACGATTTGGGCTCATCACCCAGGACGACGTTGACCAGGCGTTCAAAGAGGCACTGGAGGGTAAGCCCGTAGTGCTGGCCGTAACGAACCACGATTTTCGTGACATGGCGCCTGACGTAGAGATGGTTATGGGCCTTCTTGATGACGCCAGGAGACGGTACCCGGAGGTTCCTTTTCAATACTCGTCGGCCGTTGAAGCGATGCGAGGGGCTCTCGATCTGCCTTATCAGAAGCCATGCGAACTGGATATCGCGATGGAAGCATCGGGCCGCAATGGCGAGATGATCGTTCGCTCGCATACGGCGACATTTGGACCGCAGCCGTGGCTTTCTATCAAGACGCACAGCGGGCAATACCTGCACGATAATTTTGACATCGACACGCCTTTCCACGAGTGGCGCTACTTCTTCGACGACACCACGGTTCCACTGGATTCCGTCGAGACAATTGGTGTTGCCTCCAACAATGCCTACGGCTCTACAACCATCATTCGGCTTGATGTGCGCACAGGCGAAATCGCACGTAGCGAACTGGGCGACAGGCGCACGGGTGAGTGATTTTTTCGTGAACACCTATAAGTTGCACGGCTGACACCCAATGAAATCAGTAGCCTGTCTGATTGCACGAACCAACTCGACGCGACTCCCTGAAAAGGTGCTGAAAAAGATCGGAGGGCGGCTGCTTATTGAACACATTATCAGCCGCCTCAAACGTGTACCCGAACTCGACGATATTGTGCTGTGCACGTCTACGGAACCGGATGATCAGCGCCTTCATTCTATAGCAGTACGCAATGGAATCGGATTCTACGCGGGCAGCCCGCAAGCGCCTGTCGAACGCATGCTTGCCGTCGGCAAGGAAAGGCAGGCCGATACTCTAGTCCGAGTTACCGGTGACAACATTTTCACTGACGCCATCTATCTCAGCGAAATGTTGCGCCGCCACGAAATGCGGGGTTCTGAATATACGCGGATGATGGACGTCCCGATTGGACTCAGCGCCGAGGTAATTGACCGCCGTGCGCTAGAGCGGTGTCATGCGAGCATTGACCCACAGCATAGCGAGTATCTGATGCTGTATATTTTCCGGCCAGATACCTTCCGATGCCAGGTATTGCTTCCTGAACCGGGACTCGAAGGTCCCGACTTCAGCCTGACCGTGGATACCCCGGAAGACCTCGCCCGGTCGCAGTTCATCGTCGCTAATACGCAGGGCGGCGACGATGTCACTTACCCGGAAATATTGGCGCTGCACCGCGCTGTGGGTATTCCGCATTTCCGCTTCGAATCCGCGGCGAGGATCAAGCTCCCGGGTGGTGAGGATATTTCGTTCGACGATTTCAAGGTTGATATGGCCGGTCGGACTTCCCGGTCGGTTCAAACGAGACTGGAGCGTGGCCATTATGCTGCTGCAATCGATAATCTCGAATCCTGATACGCCGCAAAGCTATGTCTACGCAGAAACCGCCTTTCATCATGAGGGTAGCCTTGCATACCTCGAGGAACTGATTGATGCGGCTGCCAGGTCCGGTTCGAACGGTATCAAGTTTCAACTGTTGCTTGACCCGAATTCCGTTTATAGCGAAAAATTACCACATATCGACAGAATTCGATCATGGTGCTTCGGGCCCGAGCAGTGGCTTGGACTAATCAATATGGCCCGCGACCTGGGCCTCGATGTCATAGCCATGCCAATCGACATGGAAAGCGTTGCTTTTGCTCTGGAACACCAATCGTTATTAGCAGCAACGGAAATACACTCGATCTGCTTCAATGAATACCCGATGCTCGAAGCGCTACACCGACAGGAGAGTCCCGTACTATTGAATATTGGTGGGCGAACGGTCGACGAGATCGAGACCACCCTCGGCGAACTGTCCGGCATAGGCGCCGCCCTCGTTTATGGGCTGCAGAATTTTCCAACCGATCCATACGGTATTCACCTGGCGAGAATTGCAGAGTACAAGCGCCATTTTTCGCGGATCATGGGTTACGCCGATCATACGACCGCAGACAAGCCGGAGCTAGGAACTCTCCTTAGCTGCCATGCTTATGTTATGGGATGCCGTATTTTTGAGAGACACATTACGACACAGCGGGGTACGCAGCGCATCGATCACGAGGCCGCCGTTCTCCCCACGGATATACGCGCAATGATCGAGGAGCTCGATCGAACGGCACGAATCCTCGGTGATGGCTCGATCCACGAGTTGACGGATCGCGATACGACATACAGAAGACGCCAAAAGCAGATCGTTTTTGCACGTGATATGTCCACCGGCGAGCAAATCGGATCAGCCGATCTCACTTTCATGGTCACACCCGACGTTGGAGATTTCGACCAGATCAGCTATCCGTCATTGATCGGCAAGCACATAGCCCGGGAAGTAGCGCGGTACGCTCCTGTGTTAGCCGGTGATGTCGAGTCATGAGCTGCTGCCTATTATGAACAATTACCCGAACAAGCTATTGCTCGATCCCTCGCCTTCCGCAAATGAAGCAATGTACGACCTTGCAAAGCGACTTTTTCCATTCCCGCGCAGCCTGACTGGCGATGGTGTCCGGCGCACATTGGCGGAGGTTCAGACCCTGCTTCCGAACCTGCAGGTCGCTGAGGTCGATTCGGGAACCCGAGCTTTCGATTGGGAAGTCCCGCAGGAGTGGAATATTCGGGACGCATACGTCCTTGATGAGTCGGGCAGGAAAGTTATCGACATCAACACGACAAATTTGCACGTAATAGCGTACTCCGTTCCGGTCGATGAAGTTGTAACGCGCGAAGAACTGGATAAGCACTTGTATTCATTGCCTGATCAACCCGATGTCGTGCCGTTCGTCCAGTCCTACTACAAACGTCGCTGGGGCTTCGCGATTGCTCACCGAGAACGTATGGCGCTGCCGAGAGGCAACTATCGTGTCGTCATAGATTCAACTTTACAGCCGGGCAAAATGACCTATGGAGAGCTCGTTCTGCCAGGCTCGGAGGAGAAAGAGGTCCTTCTCTCCACCTATTTTTGCCATCCCTCTATGGCAAATGACAACCTCTCGGGTATATGTGTAACCGTCTTTCTTGCGCAATGGCTTGCCCGATTACAGGACCGACGCTACACATACCGAATCCTGTTCATCCCCGAGACGATAGGTTCGATCTGGTACCTGAGTGCCAATCTCGAACACATGCGCTCTAAGACTATTGCTGGTTTCGTACTTACCTGTTGCGGCGATGAGCGACAGTATTCTTTTCTGCCGTCGCGAAAGGGTGAGACGCTCGCCGACCGGGCAGCCTTGCATGTTCTTCGGCATCATGCCCCGGAGTTCAAACATTACTCGTTCCTTGAGCGAGGCAGCGATGAAAGACAGTACTGCAGTCCGGGTATCGACCTTCCGGTCGTCTCATTGATGCGCTCAAAGTACCACGAGTATCCGGAGTACCACACATCAAACGACGACCTGAGCCTGATTTCACCGGCGGGGCTTGGCGGAGCATACGATGCTATGCGAAAGACCATCGCCATATTGGAGCAAAATTACACTTACCGATCGACGGTCCTTTGCGAGCCGCAGCTCGGCAAGCGAGGCCTTTATCCCACAATCAGCATCAAGGGCTCGACGTCCGGCATTCAGGACATGATCAACCTCCTCGCCTATTGTGATGGCACCCTCGATCTCATCGGAATTGCGGAGACAATCGGAGCGCCCGCGTGGCAACTGGTGGAGATAGCCGATCGTTTACTCGATGCTAACGTAATCGAGCGCTGCTGAAGGTAGGCGACTTAGCGAAGCAACCGTGGCGCTCAATATCCTCTTTGTCAACGACTCGAGCAGCAACCCTAATTGGGGCGACCGCGCGGCGGCCATGGCTCTAAGGAAGATTATCGAAGAGTCTGGCGCACGTATTCAGTACACAATCACAGAAGATAACCTTCGGGACTCGATCTTCTTCCCCGAAGATTCAAGCGGCGACGGTGCGGATTCAGACTCTCGCTCCTGGAAAGATCGGCTGCGACCCCTTGTCCCGCCGATAGCGCTCGAATTGAGAGAGAGAACCATCATTGCTCTGGGCTTGACCGAAAACGACAGCGGTGGCTTTGCGCCCGCGACGGCGGACGATCTCGAGCCACGCTCGCTGGCACTCAGAGACGACGAGGGACAGTTTTCGAAGCTGCGATCAGCGATGTTGGCCTGCGACGTGGTGGTCATACACGGCGATGGAGGCATGTTTGGCAACGGCGTTATTCCGCGCACCAAGTTGTTCCTCGCTTATGCAGCAAGGAAGATGTTCGACAAGCCTGTCATGCTCATCAACCATACCGCGGATCTCAGCCATCCAAACCTCGATCAGATGGCCGCAGTTGTCTATCCGATGCTGAGCGACGTTACGTATCGCGAACGGATTTCAGAGGCTCGATGCGAGGGGCGATGGCCGGGCCGCTATTCTCCTGATTCGGCATTCCTGTTCAAGCCGCTGGATCGCGAGGTCTTTCGCACTGTTGCGTCGCGGCCCCATTACTACAGTATCTGGCCCGACTCAGCAGACTTCGATCCTGCGCGTCCGTTCATTTGTGTCGGGGGCTCTTCCGCCCTGTCTTACGATGAGAATCGCCCGCCGTTCGAATATACCCGGCAGTTTGCTTCACTGATCGCTCACCTGAGAACAGTCTACGATGGACAGATCCTGCTCACCGTGTCGGACCGCATTGACGAACCCGTCATGCGCGCTGTCGCAACCCGGCTTGATCTGCCATTGGTTGGCCTCACGATACCGGTTCAACAAGCTGTCGACATCCTTGGTAACGCAGATGCATACGTCGGTGGCCGCTGGCATGCTGGCATATTTGGTCTGCGTGGCGGAACGCCTATAGTCCCGTTGGCCTCCAAGACTTTCAAGATGCCCGCGCTTATCGAAATGGCCGGCTTGGCCAATACGGTGTTCGATCTCGCGGAACTGGATGAGCGCAAAGTCGACATAGGTCGGTGCCTTGTCGAGGTTCTCAATCAAGGGGATGACCTGAGGCATCACCTGCGTGACTGGGCTGCATCGCAAGCAGAAAATTGCCGAGACAATATCAGTTTCCTCGACCGGAACTCTCGATGAACCTGGTTCACGTGGAGGTCTATTGCGATCTTCAAGACATCGGTGCGCATCGATGGAATGACCTGTGGCGTCGTTCGGAAGTACCAAGCGTCTTTTCCCGATTTGAGTGGATCGAACCATGGTGGCATAGGTTTGCTGAAGGCCGAGAGCTACGAGTGTTGGCAGCCTATGCGGGTGACATGCTGCTCGGTATTCTCCCGACCGCTTGGAGCGATGGCCGCGATGAATGCAAAGTGTCACTCCTCGGTGAGGGACATGCAGATTACGCGGCCGTCTTGACTGATGCCCGTCATCCGCAGGCATTTGCGGCCATGCTTGATTCGTTGGTCGGCGCCCTGCCGCGTCGCGCCCGGCTCGAGTTTCCAGAGGTCCGCAGCGACACCCGATACTATACGGCCCTGGAAAACTTGACCACTCGCATTAACTCTCACTGGACCGCCAACGAGAAAGTCGTGTGTCCTCGCGCAAGACTTGATGGCGACCGGGCGCAGCAACTAGCCGACAAGCCCAGCCTGCGGCGAAAGGCCCGAAAACTCGGCAGGATCGGCGCCATCCATGTCACCCATTACACTGCGGCAGACGACATACTGCCGTGCTTGCCCGATTTTTTTGAACAGCACATTGCACGCTGGCGCACAACAGAATTCCCGAGCCTGTTCACGGACGCAAGGAATCGGGCTTTTTATCAAGACCTTGCTGCCAGATTTTCAGGAAGTGGTCAGCTGATCTTCACACGGCTCTGTGTGGACGAAACGCCCGTTGCCTACCATCTTGGTTTCGTTTCCGAGGGAGATTTCATCTGGTACAAACCGAGCTTCAATCCTGAGTATTCGAAAAGCTCGCCGGGAGAAGTCCTGATCCGGGAGTTGATACTTTTGGCCGCCGAGCGCGGTCTCACCGGCCTTGACTTTACTCGGGGGGACGAGGCATTCAAACTAAGGTTTGCAGACTCTTACCGATACGTTCAGGCATTCGTGCGGCACCCGTCTCTATTTCAGGCAGCACGTGTGCGAAGCGCCGCCGGTGCAAAGCGGCTCGCAAAAAAGGTGATTCCAGGCCAGGCGATCAATTGGCTGAAGAAGCTCGCAACCACTCGCGACGGCAATTGAGGGTGTAATGGGTATTCAACATCGACTTGCTTCACTTTGCTTCCCCCTTTTCGTTGAACGTCTCGTTGGAACGGACGGTCATCACGGCGGAATCAACATCCTGATGTACCACGAAGTACTTCCCGATTCGATGAACATGCCGCTCTGGCATGTCGTCCGCGAGTCCGAGTTCCGTCGCCAGATGGAGTATCTGAAAAAGCATTGTGACGTGCTTTCAATAGACGAGGCAGTCGAGATCCTGACATCGCCAACCAAATCCGGAGCCGGGTCACGACGGAAGATCGTCATCACGTTTGACGACGGTTACAGTGGAAACTACAGCACGGCAATGCCCATAATGGCAGAGCTCGGCCTGCCTTGGACGGTGTATGTTGCGACGTCCGCAGTCGAAGGCGGTGACCGCTACTGGTATGACGACATAGCGCATGCTCTGCTCGTAGCACCGGATCGCTCCCGCACGATCGCCACGAGCAAAGGTGACGTCCAATTCCAGCGATTCGATATTTCCGAATCTCGAGTCTGGCTTGCGGTTCATAAGTCACTCGAATTACTAAAGCTTCTCCCAGCCGAGGAACGGGATCGCCTGGCTCGCCAAATGCACGAATATGTCGACGAAAACCCCCTGGAAATGATGACCCCGGAACAGATCGCGGTTCTGGCGGAAGCAAGCGAAGTAATCGTTGGTTGTCACACTCACGATCACAATCTCCTTGACATGGTCACTCTCGACCACGCCAGGCAGTCCATCGAAGATGCTCAACAGCGCTTGGATTCCTGGTGCGGTAGCCGGCCGCGGCATTTTTCATATCCTAACGGTAACTTCAACGGTCAAGTCGTCAACCTGGTCGATAAATTCGGCTTTGACTCAGCGGTCACGACCGAGAGTCGGATGGCCATCCCTGGCGATCACCTATTGAAACTGCCGCGAATCGCAGTGGGGCGTTTCGATAACCTGAACCTGTTCCGCGCAAAGCTGACTTTTGCATTGAAACCTGACTCTTCATTTTGATGCGTATCCGGTATTTCATCGACGAAATTGCTGGCTCTCATTCCGGTACCGAGAAACAGCTGCTCGCCATGACCCACAAGTTGGTCGCACTCGGCCATAACGTCAAGATATACGTGCTGCGCAGCACGCCCTATACGGAATCAGGTGTGGAATTTCCTTGCTCGATCGAATGCCTGGGAATTGAGCACTTGGCATCACCGCGCACACTGCTTCGCGGATTTTACTGGCGTCGACGTCTACACTCCGAGGCGCCAGACGTTGTCCATATATTCTTCAACGATTCCGCAATGCTGATACCTTTTCTTGTCCCGGCACGGCATTGCATGGTCATTTCTTCGCGCCGCGACATGGGGTATTGGTACACGCCTGCAATCCTCCGCACGCTGCGTGTGGCAAACCGATTTTGTAATTACATCATCTGTAACAGCAAGGCAGTCGCAGAGAATACCGTACGGCTCGAACACTACCCGGGCGACCGGGCAATAGTCATCTACAACGGTGTCGAGACGATGCCCGTAGTCGACGATGCCGACCAACTTTACCCCGCAAGTCATACGGATGACGGGGCAATAGGCATTTGCCTTGTAGCAAATATCCGACCGATCAAGCGGATTGAGGATCTGCTTTCCGCGGTTTCACAGGTAGTTCGTTCGGGACGTCGAATTAAGCTGTACATAGCAGGTGAGGTTCTCGACACATCTTATCGAGAAAGGCTCGCACGACTCGCAGACGGTCAAGGCCTGCAGGACGTCGTCTATTGGACCGGCCCTCTCGAGGACCCCCGTCGGCTGATGAAATCGTGCCAGATCGGCGTTCTGACTTCTCAATCGGAGGGCTTCTCGAACACCCTGCTTGAATACTTTGCCGAGGGCCTTGCTGTCGTATGTTCGGCGGTCGGCGGCAACTCGGAACTGATCTTCGACGAAGTCAATGGATTTTTATACCCTGTTGGTGACGTGGACAAGCTGGCCGAAAAGCTGATCGAACTCGTTGACGATCCGGAGAAGCGTAGGCGAATGGGCGAGTCAGCCATACAGAATGCCGGGAGATTCTCGATGGAAACCTGTATATCCCGCCACCTGGATCTCTATGCAGGTCGCGAAGTCGCTGAACTCCCAGCCATTATATGACGATCGATCGGGCCAGCACTCAGGACCAGAGACTTCTTAACCCCTGGAACGCTATCGACTCCCACCAGACTCTGCCACAGTCGGATTTGTTCAGGCGCTGCAGGTAGTCTTCCAGTGCATCCGCGTCTTCACAGATGACATCGCGAAACCGGGTTACATCCTCCGCAACGGCGACTAACTCACCCTGCCGTACCCTGTCCTGACCCCTCCTGAACCCATCCTTTACGAGCTCGAAATGCCTGCACACTTTATCCGTGTCTCTGCATACCTGTTGAGCGGTGAATGGCGGTCGGATCTGGGCACTACTGCGATCATACTGTCTGTACAGCATTCCGACTCGAGGATCGAACCGCAGCACAGCCCCTGAAAGCCAGGCCTGCGTAACCAGGTACCAGTCCACCAGCAACGCCTCTCTCGGCACCGGGAGGCAGCTCCGAAGCATCTCGGTTCTCCAGGCGGAATTGGAGAGGCCAAAAATGTTACAGCGGGGCAAAATTTCTGTCGCTTGAACTGACTTTGGCAACGTAACCACATCGCCGGTCGGGCTCCCGTCCTCCGCAGCCAGCTCGATTGCACATGCCACAACGTCCGCATCCGCGAGCGCTGCTCGCGCATGTTGCACGCGGTCCGGCAGCAAAATGTCATCGCTATCGACAGTTACGACGAAACCTTCCTGACTCGCAACTTCTCCCAGACCGGCGTTGCGAACTTCGGCTATCGTGGAGCCTCTCGGCGCCAATATCCAGCTGGCATCAACCGTACGGCCTGCCGCTTTGCAGACGGAATCCCGTCCGAGCTCGTCCTGACCAATGCAAAGGGTAAAATCCGAAGCACTTTGGCGAAGTATCGAGTCATACCAATCCTCGAGGTAGGGCTCGATACCGGGGAATACTGTCGAATAGACGAGTGTGGACTTCACGACTGGCCATCCTGGGACGGTCTACCTGTCAACCAATAATGCCCCATCGCGAATCGACCGGCAAAAATTGCGGAGCGTCCGCAGCGTCGTTCAACGGTCCTCGGACGCCAGCCTCTGCAAGCGGCTCGCACCGAAGATCCGCCGCCATTTCCTTGCTGTGAACTGTGTCACGAATTCACGCGTGACGCAGCTCTCTTTGTTGGCGAGGTACCTTCGGGGTCTGCTGAGCTGCGATATATCCGCCATCAAAACCGGGGACGTTTATGGCACAATTCATCGTGTTCTCGAGAACTAGCCTCAGCTGTCAAACCCCATGAAAACCACCCAGACCATTCACATCGCGGACCGGGCAGTCGGCCCGGCGCACAGACCTTACGTAATTGCCGAGATAGGCTCGAACCACAATGGCGACATCGATCTTGCGAAAGAGATGATCGTACGGGCAAAGCAATGTGGCGCTGACGCCGTGAAGTTCCAGTCGTGGAGCACGACGTCCCTGATATCGACAGCCGAATATGCCCGCAACACGGAGTATGCGGACAAAGACAGGCATTTCGGTACGCTATATCAGATGGTCGAGCGGTACCAGTTCACTCCCGAGCAGCATTACGAAGTCGCGGCAATATGTAAGGACGTGGGCATACACTTCCTCTCCAGCGCATTCTGTCCGCAAGAAGTCAATCTGCTCGTCGACGTGGGTGCTCCGGCGATCAAGATCGCATCGATGGACGTCAATCACCCGCTACTCCTCGAAGCGGCCGCCCGCTCCGGGAAGCCGGTCATTCTGTCGACCGGTCTTTCGAGCCTCGATGAAGTCTCGTCCGCAGTGGCAACGCTCCGGCGCAACGGCTGTGAACAGCTTGTTCTTTTGCACTGTGTTTCGATTTATCCCCCTGACCCCAAGGAAGTGAACCTGCGGAACATACCTATGCTCGGTGAGGCATTCGGTGTGCCGATCGGTTTTAGCGATCATTCCCTGGGGACGCATCTTGCGGTCGCCGCAGTGGCACTCGGGGCGGTCATGGTAGAGAAGCACTATACGCTGGACAAGACCATGGAAGGCTGGGATCACTGGATGTCTGCCGATCCGCAGGAGCTGGAGCGGCTGTGTAAAGACGTGGGAGACGCCTTCGACGCGCTCGGTGCAAGCGATCGTCGCGTCAGCGCTGCGGAAATGGAAAAGCGCCGTAAGTTCCGTCGTTGTGTCGTGATTCGGCATCAACTCAAGAGCGGCCATGTGTTGCGTCTCGAGGATCTGGACTTCAAGAGGCCGGGTACGGGCATTCGGCCCGACGAGTACCCCTATGTTCTGGGTCGGCGACTTGCACGGGACCTCGAAGCAGACCACGAACTAAGCTGGTCGGATCTCGCCTGAGGGGCAGGCCGTGCAGCTGTGACAATAAACCAGTGAGACAGACCGATGGCGGACTGGACCAAGACGCTCGTCAGGGAAACCGACTCGATACGGCATGTAATGCAGTGTATCGACGACGCCGAGCTCCAAATTGCGCTGGTAACTGACGATAAAGGTCGTCTCAAGGGTGTGATAACGGATGGCGACTTGCGGCGCGGCATGCTTCGCGGCCTGACTTTGGAATCGAGTGCAAAGCAGGTCATGACCAGAAATCCAGTGACCGCCACCCCGGACATGCGTCTCGCTGCAATAGAAGAGTTGATGTACGAACGAGATCTGCACCAGGTTCCCGTTGTCGATAAGGATGGTATGGTCGTCAGCCTCGCGCTGCATGGCCGCTTCCTTCCTCGCGACCGACTCGGAAACACGGTGGTGCTGATGGTTGGCGGACTTGGCACCCGGCTAGGCGACCTGACACGCAATATCCCGAAGCCGTTATTGCGGATCGGGGGCAAGCCAATACTCGAGATCATACTCGATGGTTTGATTTCCCAGGGATTTCACCGGTTCGTATTTGCTGTCAATTACAAGGGCGAGATGATCGAACGTTACTTCGGCGACGGCCGTCGCTGGGGAGCTTCGATCGAGTACTTGCGAGAAGAAAAGCGCCTCGGCACGTGCGGTGCGTTATCGATGATCGACGATCGGCCCGCTGAGCCTTTGATCGTCATGAATGGCGACATTCTGGCGAAGATCGATTACTCGCAGATGCTCCATTTCCATAACGAGCACAAGGGCTCTGCCACCGTTGCTGTCCGTGACTACGAGGTCGACGTTCCTTTCGGCGTAATCGATTCGCAAGCCGACCGAGTTACCGCTCTCGTGGAGAAGCCGCGATCACGATTCCAGGTCAACGCCGGGGTATACGTCATCGACCCGTCATGCATAGACCTTATTCCGGCTGACGAATATTTCGACATGACTTCACTGCTAACACTGCTTATCGAGAACAACAAGCCTGTTTACCAGTTTCCTGTACGCGACTACTGGCTCGATATTGGCCGCAGCGCTGATTTCGACAAAGCCAACACTGACTTTGAAACGCGTTTCGGTTGCGGAAGAAACTCCGAGTAATAGCACTTCCACGACACAGAGGGTACGGATCGCATCGATGTCTTCGATCAACGTTTTCATAATCCACCGCCCATACCAGGTCCTGAATGCTACCGAGTACGCGACGCGTACAGGTCTGGCGCAGTGTCATCTGTTTGTCGTCGAAGATGAGAAACTTTCGGCCGAGTATTTTGCGGATATTGCCGACACAAATGTCTGGGAATCCATCCAGGTCTGGCCGCTGCGAGACTGGTTCGAGTATGCGGACTTGTCCTGTCGACGTCCGGCGACGATGAAAGAAGTCGTCATGGAAAAGGTGCAGCTGATTAACCAGATTTGGAAGCGGCGCACCATCGAAAAGCTGGCGAGGAGGATTGGGCCGGTAAATGAACTCGTGCTCGGCAGCTACAGAAGAAGCTACGCAGAATACATGCGTCACCTCGCCACACGGATCCCGCACAGGAAACTCGTTCTCATCGATGTAGGCACCGATACGCTGGAGATAAATCGACAAAGGCATGAGGAGTTCACCGAGGCTCTCCAGGTGCGATCCGGAGCGCCACGTCAAGATGCCTCACTCTTTCACCGCCTGCGAGGCATGGCGCGGTCCGCTTTGGTCGACTGGAACACACGGGGAGCTGCTTCGGTTACGTTTTTCTCCAGCTATGAACTCGATGTTTCACCGGCTGACGAATTCATCCTGAATGACTATAGAAACCTCCGGCGCTCTTTGACCAACCGGTCGGCGAACGGCGAGACCTGGTTTCTTGGTCAACCGATCGCCGATCAGCAATATCTCTCCTGGGATTCCTTTGGCGAACTTATTGACGGCGTCGCCAAGAAGTACGGGCCAGGTAATCTCGTCTATGTACCACATCCTTATGAGTCGGATCGGCAACTGACGGTCGTTGAGAATGCCGGCATCCGCGTGAGGCGGTTTGACAAACCCATCGAAGTAATATTGAGCCGAGCCAACGAGATTCCGGCTGCGTTGAGCGGCTTTTTCTCGTCAGCTATAACCGGCTGCGCGGCAATATTCGGCTCGACCCTGGAATATGAGGCGATACGTATTCCGGATACGATGCTGCAGAAGCAGCAGGATAACCTCGAAGAGATATATCGATGCTTCGCGGAAAATGATCCCCAGCCCATACGTGTCGTGCACCTCGCTCATGCCTGAGTACCGCACGACAGGCCGGAAAGCTCGACAGCGTGGGCGCAGCATCGACCTGCACCTCACCGTAACACGCCCCGGCTCGGGAGCGTCGAGGAACGGCATGCAGTAATGAGAGACGTAGCATCCAGGGTATTTCGCAATACCGCGGTCTATAGCGCTGGTACTGTAATAGCAAAGCTGGCTGGATTCCTGCTGCTGCCGGTTTATGCGCATTACTTCCAGACCGAAGGCTACGGCGTAATGGGCATGATCGACACCAGCTTCGGTGTGCTTTCGATCATTATTACCGGGGGATTCCAGGTCGGAATCCTGCGTATTTATCACGAATCCGAGCCGGATCGACGATCACAGACGCTCTCGACCGGGGTACTGCTTGTCTGGGGCATAGGGATCGGCTTGGTCACGGTTCCGTTTCTTTTCAGCGGATTTTTCAGCAACATCCTGTTCGGTTCGGACGAGTACTCGCTAATCCTGATGCTTGCGCTCGTGAGTTTCGTTATCGACACGGCTGGCAAAAGTGCGAGCACGAGCTTGATTATCAGCGATCGCTCAGTGCTCTTTGCGGCGCTCTATACCGGTCAACTTGTCCTCGCATTGCTTCTCAATATCTGGTTCGTCGTGGTCCTGAAAATTGGACTCATTGGCATTTTCCTCTCCTCCCTGGTTTCGGCATCAATCGCATCCGTCCTTTTTCATTACTTCGCGATTCGCCAACACGGTTTCAGGCTCAATCCGGAGTGTGCGCGCCAAATCCTCGCATTCCAGTTGCCGCTGATTCCCGGGCAAATCGTTTCGTTCATAGGTAGGCAAACCGAGCGTATTCTCGTGAGGGTACAACTCGGGCTAGGTGGTGTCGGTATTCTCGAAATGGCGTACCGATTCCCGCCGATGATCAACTACCTTCTGACAATCCCCTTCTATCGCGCATGGCAGACAAAGAGCTTCGAGATTGCCGACGAGGCGGGTGCGCCAGGTTTCATGGGCGAGATGTTCTCGAAGTTTCTTTTCCTGACCTTGTTTGCCGGCCTATTGCTCTCTGTGGCCATTGAAGGAATTCTGCAGGCGCTGACACCACCCGATTTCTGGGCGGCCAGTCGTGTCACGCAGATCGAGGTAGTCACGACCATACTGGTTGCGACTACCCGCTTCACGTCATTCGGAATTAATTACGCCAAGAAGACAGGTTTCTTTTCGGTGGTGCAGAGCATACTCGCGCCGATAAAAATCGGCGTCGCGTATTTTTTCATAACTCATTACGGGCTGGCTGGCGCAGCGATCTCAGCGCTGATCATCGAAGCCATTTCATTCCTGGTGCTCTCAGCAAAGTCTCAGGGGCTTTATGCCATCCGGTATCGGTACCTCGAGATCATATCGATGGTGGCTATTGCATCAGCCCTGTTTATTGTCATCGAAGGGCAGTTCATACCGTTCTATCGGGAGATACTCGGCATGACAGTGCATGCTCTCACGCTGCTCACGGCGGATGATTTCTTCGTCATACGTTGGATTGGTTTCGACCCGGGTACATTGGATTTGATTCGCGCCCGGCTGCCGGCGCTCGGCTACGCCATGCTCAACGTCGTTCTGGCCTCCGGCTTCCTCATACTCTATCCACTACTGGGGCGCCCCGACAGCACGCTCGGCGGGGGCGTGGTGCGATAAGTCTAGGACGCTGCGCTGAAATGTCCGCGCATCCAGATCTCCAGGACCAGGATTAACCACAGGCGCGGCGCAGCGAGATAATCACCCTCGCATTTTCGAACAAATACATCATCCAGGGCGTTTTGAATGGCTCGACGTTCAATGAACGCCTCGCTCATACAGCCGACATGCAACAGGTCATTGCTCAATTCGCGAAGCTGATTATCAAACCACGCTTCTAGCGGAGCCCCGAAACCCTGCTTCGAGCGGTACAGTATCTCGTTCGGAACATGTCGTTCTAGGGCCCGTTTCAGCAGGTATTTCAGGACGTCGTTTTTCAGTTTCATCGCCGGTGGTATTCGCAACGAGAACTCGATCAGGCGATGATCCAGGAAGGGTGCTCTACACTCGAGGCTCGCGTGCATCGACGCCATATCGACTTTCTTCAGCAGATCGTCGGGAAGGTAGAAATTCAAATCATGGCTGTAGGCCCTAGACAGCGCGTCTTTTCGACCGACGTCGAGCCAGCGTTGGCGCGAGAAGAAATCGGCGCCGGAGATACCGGGCTTCCGCAGCAACGCGGGAAGATCGTGCTCACGAAACACGGTACGAATCCACAGCCAGTGCGTCTCCGCCCAGTGACCGGAGTTACGAGGATAGAATCGCTCGCGGACATCAAGGCCAACAACGCGCCTGGCCACGCTATTCAGGACATCTGCCGCCTTCGTCGTGACCCGGCCGCCCACGAGGTGCTTCTGGTCGATATAGGCGTCGTAACCGCCGAATAGTTCATCGCCACCGTCGCCTGTAAGCACAACCTTCACATGCTCACGGGCCTTTCGCGAAATCATGTAGGTAGGTAGAGCAGAGCTATCGCCGAAGGGTTCATCGAAGTAGGTCAGCACGTCCTGAAGTACATCCACGATATCCTCTTCGATGTTCAGCAGGTAGTGCTCGGTCCCATAACGCTGAGCCACCAGTTCAGCATATGGTGTTTCGTCGATTGAGTCACCAAACCTGGCTGAAAACGTTCGGACCGGTTGATTGCTTACCTGTGCCATGAAAGCAGCCACTGCACTCGAGTCAATACCGCCGGAAAGGAATACGCCGATTGGCACGTCAGCGACCCGTCTAATCGAAACCGAATCGGTGAACAAAGACTCGAATTCTTCGACAATCTCGTGCTCATCAACAAGCGGATCCCCGGCCTGTAGTGGCGACCAGTACGACCGGCTTTCGAGCTTGCCATTTGCGACCTTAACGTAGCTTGCAGGCTGGACCTTTGTTACTCCATCGAAGATCGTAAGGGGAGCCGGGACATACATGACCTGGAAATACAAACTCAGGGCATCGTCACAGAGCCGTTTCTGAAAATCCGGATGCGCGGCTATCGCCTTGAGCTCTGTTGCGAAAATAATCTCGTCATCTGTTTGCCAGTACAGGAGAGGCTTCTCGCCGATGCGGTCACGTCCCGCAAGCAGCACGTCAGACCGGGAGTCATAGATCACTACGGAGAACATGCCATTCAGGTGGGCAAATACGTCTTCGCCGACCTCCTCGTACAGATGAACGATCACCTCCGTATCGGAACGCGTTGCGAATGTATGCCCCTTGGCCTGCAGACTGTTTCTGAGCGCCTGGTAATTGTATATTTCGCCATTCAGCAATACGGCAACAGTGCCATCTTCGTTGTAGATCGGCTGGGTACCGGTTGACAGGTCGATAATGCTCAGTCGAGCATGCCCCAGAATGGCCGAACCGAAGGGCACGACATTGAACTCATCCGGCCCGCGAAATCGCTGGGTTTCGAGTAATCTGCGCCCGATTCGTAAGGATTGCTCCAATACTTCACCGTGCAGCTGCGCTGAAACAAATCGCTTAATTACAATGAATCCGCACATCAGATTCTTCTTCGTAAGCCTTTGCGGTCCGAATGACTAACCCTATGGTCTCGCTCAAATGAAATAGCCTCGCAAAAAGTACTGTAGCTTGGACAAGCTGGTCCGCACTTCGAAAGCCAAGCGCATGTTTTAAGGGAATAACCAAGACACATGCTGCAACCGATCAGGCCACAGAGCCTTAATAGACCGATGCGGCAAGTTCCAACAGACTTAGACAGCCGAGGTCGAATGCACGAAATATTCGCATACCTGCGGCACTAAAGCTGGTCCTATCGCAACTTCTGACTTCCGTGAGCTAAGCTTGTCCATGAAGATATTGAATCAGCAGAGATCGCTACGCAAGACGAAATTTGTCAATGATTCTATGCATATCAATAGATTACGCAAGGCCAAGCACTTATTTGTAGTATTCGGAGTTCCGCCTTGAATCTTGACGGCTACCTGAAACTCCGTTGGAGTTTTCTCCCTGCTCGATCGTATGTGAGTAAACTGGATCTGGCTATTACGATCCACACTTCAAAGAAGCACAACGAGCAACGCTTTTTCAGCACAGCTGTCAAAAACCTTGGGCACTGACCATTCTAGATCTTATTTATGATCGATTTAGACACAAGCAGACAGACCTCCCCCCCGCTGGTGACAGTGGTAATAGCCGTATTTAATGGCGAAAAGTACATCAAGGAGTGTATCGGCAGCGTGCTCAATCAGACGTACCCGAACGTTGAAACTATCATAGTAGATGATGGATCAACGGATTCTACCGAGAGTATTGTCCGTCAATTTGGTTCGGCAGTGACGTATCGTCGACAGCGAAACAGTGGTGCAGCAGCGAGCCCCCGCAATGAAGGAATTGCTATATCCTCCGGCGAATATTTGGCATTTTTGGATTATGACGACGTTCTCGAGAGACATCGCATAGCTAGTCACGTGAAGTTCATGCAAGATCACCCGAATATTGATCTTGCTTTCGGCGACTACCGAAATTTTGACGATGGTGGTGATTATTCAATTACGCATTTTTCGACCTGCCCGGCGCTGTCCAAGAATATCCACGGTAAGGAATGTCTGATCATCGATGACGCCCGCCCAGATCTGGCCCGTGAGAATTTTGGAATCACAGGGACGTTTACGATACGGCGCCGTTTGCTCGAACTTGAACCTTGGTTCGATATATCGCTTCGCGCATCGGAGGATTTCGATTTCTATTACCGGCTGTCCAAACATACACCCGTCGGTGTTATTAATGATGTCATCCTACGACGGAGGCTACATTCGACGAATCTGAGCGAGGAAGTGCTTAGGCAGGTTCCTGAAGGAATCAAATGCTATATGAAACTTGCTGAGAACGAACAGAATCGACCTGCCATGAAGTATTTGAAACAGTATGCAGCGAATTACTGGCTTGATTGGTCGCGATTCAGTGCCAACAACAGCCGTTTCATGCTGTCTCTACTTCAATTGTCACGCGGCTTTTACACCGATCCTTCGGTCTCGAGGCTCTTACTGTGTATGAAGTTGGGTGCCAGATCCGCCGGAATTCGCATCGGCATGCATACCCCGGATGAGGTTTGACCTTAATTTGGTCGGGTTACTTGGAGCAATGCGCTGCGATTTGAAGGGCATGAGCAGTGGTCGCTACGCGGGCAACTTGTGCGGAGCGAAGCATGCGCCATGAAATTCACCAAATGCGACCAACGTGGAACTGTCACCGGTATCACAGTGAACTTCCGTGAACCATGTATCCGTCCGGTAAACTTTCGAGCAAAATCCGGACCTTGCACTCGGGCCAGGGCGGAGCGTTCGCTCGATGTCGCTATATTGCGACAAAACCTTACATAATCAGAGAGTTACATTGTTGCGTGATCGTTGCAAATTGGGCATATTGAGTTGGCACGGAGTGCAACGGATTTCCCGGAGGCTTGGGCAAGCGTCAGCGGCGAATCGAGGATGCGCCAATCGGGGTCCGTGTTCGTATTCTCGGAGAATTCTATGTTCAGTGTTCGAATGACGTGTCTCGCTGTCGTTGCCGTGGGGACTCTAGTGCCATCCGCGGCGCTCACACAGCCTGTCATCGAATCGGTAGCATCGTCTGGCATACATGGCGAGGCCAGTTCCATCAGTGGCTCGGGCTTCGGTACCAAGCCGGGCAGCTCTCCGGCCGTTTGGGATGATTGCGACTCCGAAGGTCTGTCGTCACAGTGGGATGGCGCCTGGCCCAGCGCGAGCGGCAGTGACAACCTGAAATGCCGAAGCCCAATCCGCGGAATCGGGTTGCCGCACAACAATATTTCTATGTATCTCGCAGGAAGTCACGCCGGCAACGATGGCTATAATGCCGGGTGGAATGTAATCGCCTACAAGAATCGCACTATCAGTTCGTATCCCGCCTATACCTATGCAAGTTGGTATCAACGGTCCGATGACAGCTGGACCTTTTGCGATGACAACAATTACAAGGTGTTCGATTTTTCCATGGGTAATTCGCCGTACACCATGCCGGAAAACTGGTACATCGAATACAACGGTCGCCCGACGAGTAGGACGAGCACGCCGTCCTGGCACCTGAATGATGACGGATCGTCGCTCCAGAATTCGGATTCCTGGTGGTGGGGTAGCGCCGTCAACCCGATGTCGGGAGTTTGGACCAAGATTGAGGTCGAAATTCGCTACTCCCCGAATTCGGACGGCTATATCCGACTGTGGGAGAACGGCCGCCAGAGAATCGACTACCAGGGAGCTACGGACAGGTATCCGGGTCAGTCGCGTTCTGAAGGTATTGGTGGTTATGGGCGCTGTTCCGGCTTTGCAAACAACTGGCGCTACTTTGCGGATGTCTACATCGATCATACACGCGCCCGCGTAGTGCTCGCCGATAACGCCGACTATACGCAGGCCCGTATCGTCGAGCCGCAACCAATAAGGTCATGGGCAGACCAGTCAATTGCTTTCACGTTGAACCTGGGCAAACTCGACCCGAGATCGGCGTACGTCTTTGTCGTCGACCGTAACGGGCGTCGCAATGCAACCGGTATTCCGTTTGACTCCAGCGCTGTCATTCGACCGAACCCGCCAACTGATCTCGTCGCTGAATAGCTGGTTACCGGCGCTGCCGTTATTTGGTCACAATTATCTTTGAATACCAGGCCCAGTTGCCGAGAGCCGGGATTGCGCTCAGCAGAGTTTCATCCAGGCTCCAGAACGCTTTCTGTGTCCAGGGATATATACGTCGCAGACCGGGGATGTGAAGCATTGCCAGTGCTGCCTGACCACTAAGGTAGTACTCCTTGTGCTGCACGGCACTGAATTCAGAAAATATCTTCTGGAAAGACGCGATCTCCATCGGCTCTTCGTCGGCTGTTCGAAATTGTGGAGTCAGGTGCCGATAGAGCCTTAGTATCGGGTTGCCCTGCAATGGCTCCGCGAATATTCCAGTTCCACCTTTCTTCAGAACGCGGTACAACTCCGGAATCGCGAGCTGCAGATCCAGATGATGCAGGATAGCAAACCCAAAGGCCACATCGAACGATTCGTCGTCGTATGACAATTTTTCTGCCGACATGACCTGAATCTCAGCGTGCTCCGACAACCCCTGTCTGGCGAGCGTTGCCTTTGTGCTTCGAACCGCCTCGTCGGATATGTCGAAAGATCTTACGTCCGCTCCGCCTCGGCAAAGGTCGACAGTGCACCAACCATCGCCGCAGCCATATTCCAGAACAGTCTTCGCCTCCAACGGACCCAGATCCCGCAGCATCTCGTGGTATATCGGCACCGTCGGGCGAGCGCTGTAATGCGCCGGATAAAGGTCACCGCCCGTGTATTTGGAATCGTGAAATTCTTTTTCAGATTTCAGTCGTGATTCGAGGTCGTTCACTGTTCTGTTTCCTTTCTTGGAGGTTCCTCTTGATCGATAGGTCCCCGGATCCCGGGATATCACTGACTAATTTCTCCAGGGCGACTGCCATGCCCGCACTAAACCACCAATACACTTCGTACAAGTCGTGGCCAAACATGCCAAGTGTCAATCGTGTAATCACGAAGCTCAACATGGATATGGCAATAGCTCTAATGAACAGCAGGTCGCGAATCCGGGAATCCGTCTCGCCAGCGCTACTGACCGAATTAGCCTCATTCTGAATTCTCTCGAGAAGTTGGTCTGCAGTTCGCCGGGTTCGCCCTAGAGAACGCATGATTGATACAATTAGGCCGATAAAAACTAGCAGGCCCTGAACACCGAGATTAGTGGCCAGCTCCAGATACAGGTTATGTGTATCCTGGCTACGAGAGAACACCTCCGCCCTGACCACCGGAAAGGCACCAACGCCAATCCCCAGCGGATTGTCCTTCCAAATCAAGATGGCGTCATCGAAAATTTGCCGGCGCGTATCGATCGACGCACCCTCTTTGTCTTCCTGAGTTATGATCGTATTGAATCGCTCCCAGTATGCATCCGGTACCAATGGCGCCGCTATAACTGCAAAGAGCGCCACGCCTATGAACGCACGCTTCCGGTATCGGGAGAAGAAGACCAGGCTCATGAGCATTGTAAGCAGCGCCACATATGCCGTCCGAGAGCCTGAAAAAACCACAATCGATAAGGCTGCAATTGTCATCGCGCCTAGTACGATCTTGACGATCATCGGCACTAGCGGAAACAGGAAATAGAAAAATGGGATATTGGCCAGCTGGGTACCGGCAAAGGAATTGGGGTGAGCGTAATTCGGTGTCGCCCCGTGAAGCCGGGGTGTCCCCTGGTTTTCCCACACCAGGGAGCCGGTAACCATGCCGAAGATACCCTCTTGGGCCATTTTGAGGAATGCGAGCAGGTATGCTCCCAGGAAGAGCTTCATCGACGGCACGGATTCGACGAATGCGACGATGAAGACACCTATCATCATGAACTTAATGACTCGGTCCATGAAGACCGTCCATGACAGGCCGGAGTCTACCGAGAATACGGTCGATAGGATGGTGACTATAATAAAGGCCGCTATCCAGCCGATGATTGGCGATCGCGGGAGTCCGCGATTCGCAATACGAAAGACCGCGGCGATCGATAACAACGTCCCGAGCAGGAATTCGAAGCGAATGATACCAAGTACGGGAAATCGATACCCACCTTGCAGATACCAGAACAATACGTATCCGAGAAATAGCCACAGCCACAAATCGAAGGTCTTCGACTGCCTCTCGATGCGCTCTTTGCCTGGGGTAAACTGCATCATATGTCCCTGAGCAATCCTCTGGACGCGAAGCCACGCGTTGCAATCATAGCTACCGGCGAATTATTCGGGGGTGTCGAGCAGCACATTGTTACGTTATGCCGGTCACTCAGCCCCGTCCCGGTTCTGGTCGTCCTGTTTAATGAGGGGCTGCTTGCAGACAGGCTTCGCGAAATGGACGTCAATATTGCGATCCTCGAACGCAGGGCGCGCGTTGATCGCCACGCGATCCGCAAGTTGCGTGACCTGCTTGATCGAAGCCGTATTCAGGTCGTACACGTCCACGGTTATGTTGCAACCGTTTACCTTTATCTTGCCTGCGGCGCAACCGGACCAGCGGTTGTCAAGACCGAACACGGGCTCGTTGAGTCTTATGGACTTTTCTCGCTGTCCAGCTGGAAAGCCAGGGTGTATCGCTGGCTGGAAGTACGTGCTACACGAAAGCTCGGGGCGTATGTCGTGTTTGTCAGCCGCGACATTCAGAACCGTACCGGGCCCATATATCGTGGCCTCGACTCCGAATACGTTCCGAACGGTATTGACATGACGCTCCATACCGCGCCTAGACCACCGGAATATCCGCCAGGAAGACGAATTGCCGTCGGCGTGGGAAGACTGGAGCCTGTAAAGGGATTCGACATTGCAATAGAGGCGTTCGGCCAGATCGCGCCGATAATAGAGGATCTTGACCTGATCATAGTTGGCGACGGACCGCAAAGGGAAGCGCTGTCCCGGAGAATCTCCGATCTTGGGCTCGCCAAGCGAATCCTGCTCGTCGGATTCAAGAGCAACATCCAGACGTATCTGAGCCATGCCGATGTCCTCGTCATGCCCTCGCGACACGAGGGGCTCCCCTTCGTCTTGCTCGAAGCGATGCTCTGCGGCACGCCTGTCATTGCTGCGAAAACCGGTGGACTCACGGAAACGATAACTCACGGGACAACGGGTTTGCTGTTTCGCGCCGGCGATTCGGAAGACCTGGCGCGATCCCTTCAGGAACTCCTTGGCAATGAGGGGCTGAAAAGCCGGCTCGCAGAGGAAGCGCGAAAAATGGTAACTCAGTCCTATTCCGGGCCCGCCATGGCTGCTCGTTATGCCTATATTTTCCAGCAACGCGCCACGCATTCAGCAGTCCTTTAACCGAGTGAGCCGTTCTTTCAAGTCCTCTCCCCTGACGTGCCACTCCTGCACATACTTTGCGCGATACTCGGGAATTCGTGCTCGCAGACTGCTCAACTGCTCCAGACTCTGTGATATGCCTCGTGCAATGGATGCACCCTCATTTCGCACAAGACATGCAACCTGGCCAAATAGCTCCCGCGACGCCCGATTATCGGTAAGCACCATAGGCGTGCCCACCGCGATGGCCTCGTATGCGCCGCAGACCAGGCAGTCCTCCATTTTCGTAAGATCCAGGATCAGATCGCCGTCTCGAAGCAACGACCAGTAGGTTGCTTCATCGACAAAACCGGTGAGCTCGACATTTTCCGGCAGGTCGGTACCCAGCGCGTTACGGATCGGCATAGACTTCCCGGTCACGCGAAAGCGCACATCGGATAGCATCCTTGCCACGGTTGCAATATCCTTGATCGGTTCATCTGGTGCCCCTGTTGCGATCACCAGGACCGACGGGCATCTCGATTTCACGCCTTGGGACTCAGATAGCGCTTGTTGTGGTTCCGGAATCGGATCCGGAAGGACAAAGGGCGTTCCACCGGCCGCCGATACGAATTCTGCAAGACCTTCATTCGTCACGATCGTGACATCGGCTCTTCGCAGAATCCAGTTCGAGATGACTCGAATTATGCGCGACCGATTGACAAACGGTTGGACAGCCTCATTGTGTGCATCGACGACTACTTTGAACCTGAACAGTAGTTGCAGGATGATGACAAGCAGCGTACCGGTCAGTGACGGATTCTGCATCAACACGATCCGTGGCCGCTCCTGGAGCAATAACCGTGTGGTGCGCACACCCAGCTCGATAATTCTCAGTAGACCTGTGCGCCTCGTATCAAGTACGAATAATGGCAGTCGCAACTGGTCGCTGATGCCCGATGTCCTCCGATGCGCGAACCAAGTCAACATGATCACGCCGTCCATCTGGTCAACCACCTGACTGGCGCCGGTTCCGCTCGCGCTCATGCCAATTCGCAAAGATCATCAGACTGAACAGGATCTTGCTGTTTTGCGCCCTGAGCGAAAAGTGATCGTCAATCAAGTTCTCCACAGTCTGCACATCGAACAGTCCTGTCGAATGGCGAGATACACCGGCCAGCGTGTCCATCATGAGTTCCTTGAGCGGACCTCTTAGCCACCTGGCCATAGGTGACTCGAAACCCTGCTTACGATGACTCAACACCTCTGGTGGCACGTGCCGCGCAGCGACCTCGCGTAACACATGCTTCTGCCGCATCTTGCTGATCTTGAGGTCCGGGGGAATGGTCATGGCCATTTCGACGAACTCGTGATCGAGAAAGGGTACCCGCACCTCGAGCGAATGCCACATGCTCAGTCGGTCTGTCAGTGCGAGCACGTCGTCAACGAGGTACGTATTAATATCCGTTTCGAGCGCAGCACTCAGTGGATCTCGTCCTGACGCGCGCATTGGTCGGGCGATGATGTCACGTGTTTCATCAAAATTGATTGCCCTTGTAGCATCGGCAGTAAGGAGTCGATCTCGTATACTCTCTGGCACTGACGCCACTGAATCCTGATAGCGACGGTCGGACGGTAATCCGGACGCGCGCAGGAAACGCTTCAGGTGATCAACTGTATGGGAAGACTCTCTCGACTCCGGCAGTAATCTCGCGAGGGGTTCGAGCACGTAACGGCTGACCGGCCTCGGCACCCATCGGTATTGCTCACCCAGCACCAAGCCGAGGTGCCGACGGTATCCAGCAAACAGTTCATCACCACCAAGTCCTGAAAGCGCCACTTTCAAGTGTTCGCTTGTCGCCTGGCAGAGGTAATAGGTCGGAATAACGGAGTCATCCGAAAATGGTTCGTCGAAAGCAGACAGTATCTCGCCGGCAACGCGTTCGAAATCCGGGCGGACCACAACTTCCTTGTGATCAAGGCCATGGCGGGCCGCAACCTGCCTTGCGTAGTGCCGTTCGTCAATGAAAGCGGCGCCGCTATCCTCGAACGCAACGCTAATGCTGGTGACAGGGTCTCCAGATTCGCTCGCCGCGTATGCTGCCACAAGACTGCTGTCGATGCCGCCGGAGAGGAATACGCCGACTGGAACATCGCTGATGAGGTGAGACCGGACCACCCTGGTGAGCTGCTCGTCAACTCGCTCGACCCACTCGCTTTCTGTCAGATTTGCCTCGGTAGCGGCGCTGAGCGACCAGTAGCGAGACGTTGCCACCTCGCCGTCGGCCGTGATCTTGACCACGCTACCGGGCGGCACCTTGCGGATCCCACGATAGATCGTCCGCGGCGCAGGGATATAAGTATACGTAAGGAACTCATCGACGGCCTGTAGATCCAGACTCCGGTCCACACTTGGCTCATGGAGAATAGACTTTATCTCCGAGCCGAAAACCACGGTATCGGCGGTTTCCGCAATGAACAGGGGCTTGATACCCAGCCGATCACGCGCCAGCAGCAATTGGCGGCGCTGCGCATCGAATATCGCGAACGCAAACATGCCGTGGGCGTGCTCGGCAACCTCGTCCCCGTATTCCTCGTACAGGTGAACGAGCACCTCACAGTCGGAGTCGGTTCGGAATCGGTGCCCCCTCTTTTCCAGGTCCCGGCGCAGTTCGCGGAAGTTGTATATTTCGCCATTGCAGACCACGGCGATGGAGCTATCTTCGTTATAGATTGGCTGGTTGCCGCCTTCCAGGTCGATGATCGCAAGGCGCGTCATTCCGATAACGAACGGAGCATCGACGAGTATTCCGCGACCATCAGGGCCACGGTGCCCAATCGCCGCCAGCATGCATTCAATTAGCCGCTCACCGGTAAAGCCTTGCTTTTGCACCAGGCCGGCTATTCCGCACATGCTGCTTGTACACCCGAGACAGTGAACGGACGGAACGCGTGCGACTCAATGCCGGCGATGTTCATGTCTTCCCCGGCCTATACTCGTCACGGGAGCCGAATCGCAATAACCGGAATCCGGCAATGGCATTGCGGAACCGGCGCATTTCCCTCGCCCCGTCGAGCCGACCGATGCTGTAGACAGAGTCGGTGCGGAACCGCCGCGGATGCGCGACTACCGCGTATTCGTAGCCGAGTTCAGCGACCGTCTGCGCGGCTTCAGCACTGTAATCCGCGGGCATGCCGTTAGGGTACGCCAAGCCAGATACGGTACAGCCGACATGCTCCTCAATGGCCTTGCGGCTCCTGTTCAACTCGCGCGTCAGCGCGGCTTTCGACTGCCTCGCTACGTTGCAGTGACTCCACGTGTGATCGCCGATTTCTATCCCGGCGTCCCTCAATTCGCGCAACTGGTCCCAGCTCAGAGCGGTGTACTCTCTCATATCGAGGGATTCGACATCCACGTCGACCGACTCTGCAAGCGACTGGATCGCATCGTATCGCGTCTCGGTCGACTCGGTCAGCAGGCGGTCAGCCAAGGCAGACCAGGCCTCTTCACGTTCACCCGAGTTGCGCCATGCGACCGATTCATCACGCCAGAAACCTCGGAGTCCATACCGCCCCGGCTCGGCTGCAGCAATCACCGCTCGCAGCACGTCGGGCCAGAGCCAGAGTTCACGGGAAACAAATCCTCCGACCACAAAGATCGTCGCCGGCACCCCGTGCTCTCGCAGCACCGGGAATGCGTGGGAATAGAAGTCCTCGTATCCGTCATCGACGGTGATAGCTGCAAAGTGTCGACCCGGTTCACCGGCGGATAGACTTCGACGTACCAGGTCGCGCATCGTGAGCAATGTGAACTTCTTCTTCAAGAGCTCGATCTGTCGGTGCAAGAGGTCAGCAGCGACCGCACGACTTTCGGGACCTGCCGAAAAGCGGTGGTACATCAGGATTCTGGGCTGAAACGCGGTCATGGCATTAGCCGCCGGCCTCAGAACGGTCTTGAGCGCTGATTTCGCTTGATCGATCATTTGCTGATTGGCACCTCTGTACGATTTCCCGATTGCGTCGCCACGGTCCAGAGCGCCCGCAAGGGCGACTTCCATGAATACGCCGAGAATGGATCCAGCATCAGGCCATGTATCGTGTCCCGGATGCCCTCGACCGGTTCGCGCGCCGCACGTGCACGACCGCGATTTGTAAGCGTACTGGCATAGGCGCGGCGCCGGGTTCTGGACGAAATCCGTCCGGGATGTTCACGCTGGAATTTTTCCATGATCACAAAAGCTGCATCGTACCGACCGCGCCAGTTCGTCGACATCTGGCCTGCCCATTTGCGATATATGTACAGGTCATCTGGAACGTAGTCGAACTTGTAACGCGCAGCTAATCTGAGCCACAGATCCCAGTCGATACCCATGCGCAGTGACTCGTCAAAGCCCCCGACTTCGATCAACCGGTCCCGCCTTACCAGTGCCGTACCGAAGGGGATGAAGTTGTCGACGAACAGGTCGTCGAGAACGTCACCACGTCGTGTCGCATCAACGCGGTCCGGTAGCGCGGCCCCACTCTCGTCGATTGAAACCTCGTTGCTGTAGATAACCGCAATGTCCGGCGATCGTTCAAACACCGGCAATTGCTTCTCCAACTTCCGGGTATGCCAGTAGTCATCGGCATCACAGAAGCCTACGTAACGACCCGTCGACTCGCGGATGCCGCGGTTCTTGGCGACTGTTTGACCCGAATTGGCCTGACGAAACCCTCGTATCCTCGCATCATCGAATTGACGGATTACATCAGGCGTACGATCGGTTGAACCGTCGTCCACAATAATCAACTCGATATCATCGACCGTCTGAGCAAGAATAGAATCGATCGCCTGACCGATGTATTTCTCCGCGTTATAGGCAGCAACAATGATACTGACTTCAGGCGCTTTCATGGCCTATCCTGCATATTGCAAACCGGTACTTGCCGGATGTGGTCTGTTCCAGGCGCTCCACGAACTCGACGTCCACACCGACGTCTTCCGTTAGCGCAGCTCTCAGCGCTTTCTCGATCGACGTTGCCACTACATCCTGGAACTCCCGCTTCGCTATCGCCCTTGCTGTTACTCGCGAAACGGATTCCTGAACGAGCTGGAGTTCGTACAGCCCGTCTATTGCCGTGAGTGTTTTTTCAACCAATGAGATTCCGGAAACCCTGACGCCATCCTTGCGCAGAAAGTAATCCGCCATGCGTCCGCTCAGGCGGACAAGGGACGAGAGTCCGCGGCCGCAGCTACAAGGCTCATGCGATATGGCACCCACATCACCGACCGCGTAGCGAACCAGCGGCATCCCGTAGTTATTCAGGTCTGTCAGCACGATACGCCCCTCGGTTCCCTCGGGCACGGGCGCATCATCCTCTCCGAGAATCTCGACGACCACGTGGTCCGTGTTCAGATGTTTATGCCGGCATTCCTGCGCTTCACAAGCGATTAGCCCGACTTCCTCGCACCCGTACCGGTCCGTTACAGGCACCCGGAACACCTGTTCGATCAACGAACGCTGATGTTCGAGTAGCATCATTGATGTAGAGACAATACCGATAAGTCCGGTGCTCCCGGCACCATTGTCCTGCGCGAACCTCGCCAGTTCATACAGGGAATGCGCGTGGCCGAACAACATACGCGCCTTACGCCGCACGACCGTATCGAGGAACGCCTGCATCGTCGCCTCATTCAAGGTCATCGTATCCAGGTAGAATACCCTGTCGTGAAAAGCATTGCGGATTTTCTGCCTGAACGTAACCGGAACGGGCGGAGTTCCCCACAAAGCACCGACGAGCACTCCCGGGCGCCATCCGGCCAAGTGATTCGCCCACATTTCGGCGCCATTTCTCAGTTGCTGACACGCTTCGTCGAAGTGAACCTCGAGCGCCACTCCCGTGGATCCGCCTGTCTTGGCAGAAATCAACTCTCCATGAGACACCGTCTCCGATACGAGTTCACCCGCATGCTCACGAACATCGGCCTTCCGCAAAACGGGCAACTCGGACAGCCGACTCGGGTTGGCGAGCAGTTGCTCAATCGGCACATCGTTCCAGCGCGAACGATAAAACGGCACTGTCTCGAACGCATGCCTGAGAATCAACCCCAACCGCTCTTGCTGATAGTGAACGCGCTCTCCCCGGTCACTCCACTGCGCCTTTTTCAGTCGTTCGTACTCACGGAGTCGAATGCCGCCCTCCCGGCGATCCCAGATTGGGTAACTGACAGCCTGAATCAGCCTCTGCATCATAGGACCGTCAACCCAGCCTCGGCCGCCAGACGACAATCTTCTCTCCCTTGAGAAACCGAACGCACGCCACGAGATTCGACAGGTTCAGCAGGAGAAAGAAGTGCAAGAATCGAAACAGCTTGTTGCTGCGAAACCGATCCATGAAACCGAGAAGTGCGGCAATGCCTCCGATACAAAATACCATCGTAACCAGGAGATGTGACGCCTTGTCCCCAGCACCTGCCAATGCCACTCCGAATGTAAGGAGCAGCGGAAACACACCCAGGTATCGAAGCAGCTTGTGCGATGCCAGTTGCCACGAAAACAGTGGAAAACGCACCGGGTTGAGGAGTCCACGTTTGTCCCAGATTGCCCAGAGTGCGCGCAAGGCGACACGCACACGCATCCGGTATTCGGAGAGACCGGAGGCCAGTGACTCTTCGAACAGGATCGCATCCGGTTCGTAGACAACCCGGTAGCCTGACTCAACGATGTTCAAAGGCAACACGAAGTCGGGCAACTGGTCCGGATTCATTGGAACATAGAGAGAACGCCGGACCGCATCAATCCCACCATCGACACCCACAACAGAGCCAATTCGCGATTCGTAGCGCCGCAGACTGTTCTCATAACGCATATACGCGCTACCACCGTCCTCCGCCGGCGCTCCCGTCGCATCCGTGTAAGTCATTTGCCCGGTAACGTAACCGACGCGGTTATCGGCAAGAGGCTGCATGAGCCTGGCAATCGCATCCGCCGCATAGCGCGAATTGGCATCGGAAAATACGATGATGTCGGAATCCGCGGTAGATACTGCACGATTGAGAGCTGCGGTTTTGCCCTGCCTCGGCTCCTGCCTGATGAGCCGGACCCGGGACCCGGGCACTGCCAGCCGGTTCACAATTTGGTCGGTCTCGTCGTCTGAGCCATCCGAGACAACAATGACATCCAGTTTATCCTCGGGGTACTGCTGGGCCAGTTTGTTCAGAACCGTTTGCTCGATGACGTCCGCCTCATTGTAGGCCGCGATCACGACCGTGACTGTTGGCTCGAAAACGGCACGATGCGGAGGACGAGCCCGAATCACCGCAAGAAGGCGCACGAGCACCGGATAGACGACGTAGGGATAGCCAGCAAGAAAAAGAAATACCCAGAGCATCTCAGGAAGCCCTTGCGCAACTGGCGGCCGGCGCCAGCAATCCGGCTTGCTCGAGCACTTCGCGGCAGGTTCCGAATTCACAATCTGCAAATAGTTGCTGGAGGCGTGGCTCTACTTTGTGCAGGTTATTGTAGTGCCTGAACCGCGACCGCCAGCCTGCACCGTGGACTCGCGGTTGGTCCAGGTCGATTTCCCATGGATGCATGTAGAAGTTCAGCGGCAAACCGTCTCGATTGAGCGCCCGCACCGCATAACGTGTCAGCCAGTACGGGTACAGTCGAAAGTAGCCTCCACCGGGGGCTGGTAACCTCAGCCCACTCCACTCCAGCGTGCTCATCGGCAGTTCCGCGATGCCGGCACCGGACGGCGCTTTCATCAGGGCCGGCTCGCGCGCCGCCCCGGGAA